>JAESFX010000059.1_pt1 | contig 192521 bp, 186 predicted proteins | sample 9269501 | NCBI WGS metagenome assembly JAESFX01 (sample SAMN14515570, study PRJNA621655) | algae metagenome | isolation source: Desmonostoc geniculatum HA4340-LM1 and co-occurring heterotrophs from cave... | place: USA: Maniniholo cave, Kauai, Hawaii | collected 2009-07-28 | reverse complement strand
CTTTTTCGATTAGCAAAACTGATATCTTGTTTGATTACAGGCAACAAAAACTTATCTTTGCTCTTCCCTAACTACTGAGTCAATTTCTCTCTTGCCTTGGAATGACTTTTTCAGCAAACCCTACTTCAGCAAACCTCAAAGGCTCAAATTTGAATCAGGCAAATTTAGAACAAACTAACTTAACTGCGGCTCAATTGAGTCAAGCAAATTTGACCGAAGCAAAATTAATTAAAACAAATTTAATCGGTGCTGATCTAAGTTCTGTAAATTTAGTAGGGGCGATTTTTAAGTATCCAGAACTTAATGGTGCAAACTTGAGTGAAGTTAATCTTTGTGGTGCTGGTCTAGACCAAGAAAATTTAAGTGGAGTAAATCTAACTTCAGCCGACTTGCGTGGGGCAGACTTGAGTAATGCAAATCTAGAAAAAGCTAACCTGACAAACGCAAATCTTCTTGGTGCAAATTTAGAAGATACAAATCTTGCTGGTGCTATTATGCCAGATGGTACAACCCACGATTAGACTTTGATGCATTTTAACAAAAAAGCGATCGCCACTCACTCACCAAAATGCGATTGCCCTCTCCTTCCTCTGTGTTCTCTGCGCCTCTGCGGTTCGTTAAAAAGAGCGATCGCACTTCAAAACTCCACAGTGCGATCGCTTGCTTTTTGTTGAAACGCGACTTGGACTCGTCTTGGAGTATCACATTCTCCGATATGCTGTAAGTGCGATATCTTGGGATTAATTAAGCGTCTAGACCTGACAATGCCAAAGAAAATCAGGGAACTCAAACAAATGTTGCTAAGAGCGAATTTTACAGAAATCCCAGGTAAAGGAAGTCATACAAACTGGATACATCCTTTATATGCAGGAAAACTCACGGTTTCTGGTAAAGACAGTTCAGACGCAAAACGCTATCAAGAGAAAGACGTTCAACAAGCAATTCAAGAAATAGAAGAAAAACAGCGAGACAATCAAGAAGATGAGCAAATTTAAATATCAAATGCTAATTCAATGGTCTGATGAAGACAACTGCTTTTTAGTTGGATTTCCCGATTTCCCTGGACAGCCTTTTCGGACGCATGGCGATACTTATGAGGAAGCTGTTGCAAATGGTACTCAAGCATTGGAGTCACTAATAATGGCTTACGAAGCCACAGGAGAAGCACTTCCAAAACCGACCGTTTGTAAAGTAGCTTAAATGGTTAGTGCGTTGACAAAGTGATTATCGCCTAACCTGATTTTATAAACTAGGCGATCGCTAACTTTTTATTGAAATGCGATCGCCCTGTTCTGTTCCTTTGCGCCTCTGGGTGAGATATAAAAGCGATCGCCTAACTCCACAGTGCGTAGGCGAAGCCCGCCGTTGGCGTAGCGTCTTGTAGAGAAGGCATCGCCCTTTGGTTCTTCTGTGTACTCTTTGCCTGGAGTGGTTCGTTAAAAAGAGCGATCGCCAAAACTCCACGGTGCGATCGCTCTGGCAATATAATTAAGACTGCGGTGTAACACTGCATGGATCAACAACTACAATTTCAGAAAAACGTTTAAAGTCATTAATATTAAATGTAAGTAGATGTGTAATCTGGTGCGTTATCATCGCCGCGACTAAACGTGTATCGTGTACCTGTTTTCCCATGACTTGGTATTTTACAATTAGAGATTCCCACCCACAAAAAATTTCAGGTGTATCAAGGTGTAGTATAAATATCTTCTTAAGTTTCTCAGTTTCTTGTAATGCTTGAGCCGTGGATAAACCTAAACCATTACTATTAATTGCTCTTGTAGCAACAGCCCAAAACTCAATGAGATTCTGTGGAATTATATATAATAATTCACCTTGTCTCTTAAGCATCAAGATCGCTCTTTGAGTATCAGAGTGCATTGGGCTATTCTTCTGCACCAGACGCAGCAAAATATTAGTATCCACCAAATAGCTCATAACATTTCATCTTCTCTGGTGTAAATACTCTCTCGACTAATCGCTGTATCTGAAAGTACTGGTGTCAAAGAAAAAGCAGGACTATTTATTAAATCTGTTAATGTAGCTTCCCATTCTTCCTGAGTTGATACTTGATAAAAAGATTTTTCTTCCTGACTGGTTAAACTGTCTTCAATCAGAGATGTAAGATAAGCTTCTACCGATAAACCTTGTGCAGTAGCTTCAGCAATGAGACGAGCCTCTATTTCTGGTTTCAATTGTAGCTGTATAGTCATTTGTTCTCTCCTAAATGCCTTGCAAGTACATATAGATATTAATTTTAAATATTAATTTTTTTTCGATATTTGAAACTTCCAAAGAGCGATCGCCAAATCTATATTGTGCGATTATGATTAATTTGGGAAGAAGTCAGAATCTAAGGTTTCATCAACAGAAAAAGCATAGTCTTTAGGAAAAATAGACAGAGGAAGCCCTGTTTCAATAGATGCTTCTTTTCTAGCGTGTTGGTAACAACTGTCAAAAACTTCCGTGTAATAGTATTTTAAGCTAGGACTATCTATAAATGCTTCTTGTAATCTTTGACGATGTTCATAGATTGTATATAACCAGCTATTAGATCGGTTCTGGGGTTGAAATTTGTATTTGAGAAGGTGCATTAAAAGCACTCTAAGATTACTCCTTAAAGCATTTTTATCACTTCTACCCATACTTTCAATTTCTTCAATTAAATTTTCTAATTCTAATTCTAAAAACTTTTTGTTTTTTAATAAATCTACAGTGTGTTCTAACCATAAGTGATAATCTTGTGCATAGAGACTATTGGTTTGAGGAACAGATTGATTGGTCATAATCTTCTCCTTTATGCATATATAATTTTAACATTACTTTTGTTATTTCTCTGTCCCGACAGTTGGATCTAATTTAGATTACTAGAAGAAAAACAGCCAGAGAATCGAGAAGATGAGCAAATTTAAATATCAAATGCTAATTCAATGGTCTGATGAAGACAACTGCTTTTTAGTTGGATTTCCCGATTTCCCTGGACGTTTCTATATTAATTCATAGAGGCTATTATACTACTAATTCCCTCTTGCTCTGCGTCCTCTGCGCCTCTGCGTGAGATAAAAAACCGATCGCTCATCAATCAAAGACATGATATAAATTTGACATGATAGACCACGATCGCTTATTCAAATACGTTGCAGTTAGATCCAGCGCGGATGCAATTGATTTCTGGCTTTATTGACACCTACCTACGACTAAATGCCCAAGAAACAGAAATTTTCCAGGCTGAAATTGCTCAATTTGAACCAACTCAACAAGAGGTAGTTATGCAAATTGTCACCAGTTGGATGGAAGAAGGAATACAACAAGGAGAATTGAAAATCATCCAGCGTCAATTAACAAGACGAATCGGTGTAATTACTCCAGAATTACAACAGCAGCTGAGTGGGTTATCGTTAACTCAGTTAGAAGACTTAGCGGAAGCCTTACTAGATTTTTCCACTGAAGCTGATTTAGTGTCATGGTTGCAACAGCACCAATAAAATATGTATTCTGTCAACGATCGCTATTTTTTTAGTTTTTGTAGTTGATTTATAACACCGCTGATACAGCAATAACAAAAGCAAGGTACTTGTGACCTTGCTTTTGTTGGAGATGTTGCACTACATTTATGCTATAAAAGATTACCGAGACCTATTACCACCTGAAATTTCAGCAGATTTTGCTTCTTGAAGTAACTGTGGCATGTGCTGCTCAATCTTTTGAGCTGTCTGTTCTTCCTGCTGCAAGTTTTGCTGTAGCAGTCGCACGACTTCGTTTTGCCCCATCTCCTGGGCACCTTTAATTAAGCCGCGATAGCAAGCAATTTCCAATTGTTCTACCTTAGCCTGGGCTGCTGCCATTATCAGCTCGACAATTTTAGGATTATCAGCAGCCAATAGTGTTAATTTTTGAGCATCACTAATCAAACCAGCCGCAGCATCACAAGTCACCCGCTGTGGTTGCTGTCCCAAGCTGCTAAATGACTGCTCCAGATTTCTAATTTGCTGCTCGGTTTCCCGAATATGGGTTTCGAGCAAGGACTTCAACTGGTTATGGTGGCTACACTGCCACATTAGCTGCTGAGCTTCCAAAAAGCGATGTTCAGCATCGTACATCGCACCAAGTTCATAGATGAACTTATCGTGCAAATTTGTGATTTTTTTGGTGCCGGGACGTTCGCTAAGTTGAACCATCGTGATTCTCCTAAAGGTTAACGCTGTATTTCACAGTCACACCCTTAACCTACGTCCCTTACCAAGTCTTCTCTTCATACCTCAGGCACAGCTAAGTGTTAAATCTTACTGCTAAATTCAATACACAATCTCGCGGTCAGTAACATTTATTTATTTTTGACTCATAATCGAGCTATTTTGTAAAGTCGCCAAACTCCTACTTCACTGTGGCGACAGCGTGATGAAGGGATCAGGTAAATTAAGATAAGTAAAGAAAACGTTTTGAACTAAATGACAGCTTTAAGCATAGAAGAAATTTCTACTCAGTTAGAAAGTCCGAATCTGCGCGATCGCATGGTAGCCCTTGCTAATCTGCGTCATGTTCCTCCTGAGGATGCAGTACCTTTGATTAAAAAAGTACTAGATGACGAATCTTTGCAACTGCGATCGATGGCAATATTTGCCCTTGGAGTCAAGCCTACGCCAGAATGTTATCAAATTTTGGTGCAAATTCTGGAAAATGACCCAGATTATGGCATTCGTGCTGATGCTGCTGGTGCTTTAGGATATTTGGGTGATGCCAGAGCATTTGAGGTACTCTCACGGGCGTTTTATGAAGATACTGATTGGTTAGTGCGCTTTAGTGCAGCCGTATCTCTCGGTAACATTAAAGACCCCCGTGCCCGTCAAGTTCTGCTGCAAGCCCTCGATAGCAAAGAACTAGTATTGCAAGAGGCTGCAATCTCTGCACTCGGAGAAATTCGAGACGTTGAGTCTGTCGATAGTATCTTGCGGTTTGCCCAATCCGATGATTGGTTAGTTAGGCAGCGTCTGGCAGAAGCTTTGGGCAATCTTCCCACTCCCAAGAGCGTCTCAGCTTTGAAATACATGGAAAAAGACAGTCATTCCAACGTTTCCGAAGCAGCGAGAATTAGCCTCAAGAGGCTTGAGGAAATAGGTAATCAAGCTTAATATTAAAGCTTCCTCTTACCTTTTAATAATAATTAAGTGGGAATTTTTGCATTTTGATGCAGGGTAATTTCATTCATGAATATTGAAGAATTTTTTGAGTTAAGTACTGGTAAATGGTTTTCCCATCGTACTATTCATCATTTAGCTTTGAATCAATCTGAACATGGCAAGTCAGACATCATCATTAAGACACTAGCCGCAGATCATCCAGAAGTGAGCAAATTGTGTCAACAGTACGGAATTAATCCTAGTTCCACCTCCTATGGTCTCAAAGTCACCTGGAATGGCACGATGGAACGGGAGCAAGTAAAACATAGTGGCTCAAGTGTCTTAGTTTCAATACCTGATGCTGATAATCCAGCCCAAGGCAAGTTATTGAGGCAAATAGTTGATGGCGAGAAAACTCCAGCTCCCGGACGCTATCAGATAGATAGTGATGATGCTTTGACTCTAATTACAGAAGATGAAACCATGAAGTCTGAGGAGCGTCTGTGGTTTGCTAGTCCCAATTTGCGAATGCGGGTGAATGTCTTAAAGCGCTCTGGTGGATTTAGTATCACTTCCTTCACTTCTGAGATTCGCTTGGGTGGCTTTCCACCTGCTGCCAAAACTTCCGAGGCGGCTAGTTCGGTATCGAGTTAGTTTGAAGACAATATATAGACAACATATTCCCCCTTTTTTTGGGGGAATTAAATTCGTCATTATTCATTGGTCACTGACTTTTGATAACGGCAAAGGACAAATGAAAAATGACAAATTTTAAATTTGCAAAAAGTTGGCGATCGCCTGCGGTAATGGCAGTACAATAACAACCAACAAGGCCATTGCTAACAATCCCCAAACGTCACGTCTATTATCTAATTCAGTGACATCATTCAGTGCCGGTTCATCAATCAATGGCATAAATAATAAGATAATTGCCCACAACAAAAATTCTTCTCGAACTAAAGAAAGTAATAATAAGAGTACGCGAGCAATTTGACCAATTACAACTGCGGTTCGTTGTCCAAACATTGCATGAACAATGTGACCTCCGTCTAGTTGTCCCACAGGCATTAAATTTAAAGCTGTGACAACTAATCCGAGAAAGCCTGCTACTGCTACTGGATGCAAATCAAGAGCCGATTTTGCTGTTAATCCACTTCCCAAAGCTAACTTAGAAAGTAGTGCTAATAAAATAGAATACTTGGGATTGAGAGCATCGGGATTCAAAAGTCGGGTTTTTTCAGTCAGGGGAACCACATCAGAATGAGCCAATCCCCAAATTAGTATCGGCAAAGTGACAACAAAGCCCGCAAGAGGACCAGCGATACTAATGTCAAATAAAGCTTTGCGGTTAGGAATGGGACTACGCATTTGAATGAATGCGCCAAAAGTTCCCAAGAAAAAAGGCACGGGAATAAAGTAAGGCAACGTCGAGCGAATATTGTAGAATTTAGCTGTTAAATAATGTCCAAGTTCATGAGTGCCCAAAATCGTCAATAATCCTAAAGCATAGGGTAAACCCTTGAGCAAGACATCTGAACTAGATAGAACTTTCAACAAGGAGCCAATTTCTGATGTTCGTGGGAGAGAAACATCAGCAATTTCCACTCCTACCAAAGTAGTTGTTACCAAAGTAGCGAATAGGAGTAAAAGTGCTAATCCTGGTCGAGTCAACTGTTGTTGGTCGCGTTGTGGTGTATTTGTCTGTTTAGCAGCTTGAGTGTTGGGAACTAGTACAAAGAAAGGTTTGCCATTGAAACCTTCTTGAAAGATTAGCAGAAAGCGATCGCCAAATTGTGCTTCAATATTAGTCTTAATCTGCTGATAAGCATTGCTGGCTTTGGTTCGCAACTGACCGCGACAAATTACCGCTTGTGGTCGATACTCAATATTTTGCACGTAGTATACAGACCAAGGAAAACAATTTCGCAGTTGAGTTTCTTCTCTGGGTTCAATTGGACGCACTATTGTTTCTGCGGTAGGCTGAATAATTGGCTGTGATTCTGAGGCTTGGGTTTGGGCTTCAGTCTGTGTATCTCTTGGTATTCGACGCCCCCATTGAAACAAGATCCAGTAGAATACTACGCAGATAAATAAAGACCACATGAACAACCCTACTGGCGGAGGTTGTTTCGCCCCGTACATCAGCATCCACCCAATCAACAGCAATGCTGGTGTCATTAGAACCAACCACAACAACCATACTGGCGTCCGGGTGATCTGAGCGACGCTGTGCTGCACCATTAGATAAGTAGCTAGCCCCAGTAGGAGGAGAAACAAAAACCAAAATTCCATATTATCTTCAGTATTTTTGACACAACGCCCCACCAGTAGCTTTAGCACATCGCCTTAACTACAAGGCAGACCTCAAACCCCAATTTTTTACCAACGGTTAACGCTTCAGTTTCAATCCTTGAGAATTTTTACACTTTAACCAGATTATCCACAACTGCTCAGTTTCGGTTCTTTACATTATGTCCCCTTTACCTCAACAACCAAGTTCTACAACCAACCCACCACGGGCTGTGTTCCTTAACGAAATTCCTAGCAAAGATTCTCTACCAACGGACTTCCCGCAAGAGAGCATTTTTGCTTTTCCACCCAATCGGGACACATTAGGAGGAACCTCTTATTTTATTGTAAGAAATGAAAGCAATATCCTCATAGACTGCCCCGCCCTAGACCAAACAAATCAAGATTTTTTAGCAGCGCATGGAGGCGTGGGTTGGTTATTTCTTACCCATCGAGGCGCTATTGGTAAGACCGCTGAAATTCAGCAAATTTTTGATTGCAAAGTTCTTATTCAAGAACAAGAAGCTTATTTATTACCAGGCTTAACCGTAACTAGTTTTAGTAAAGAATTTACTATTGATCCAAAAACACAAGTGATTTGGACACCAGGTCATTCTCCCGGCTCATCTTGTTTATACTACAGCAAACTTGGAGGCATTTTATTTTCTGGTCGCCATTTACTCCCCAATCAGCAAGGTCAACCAGTACCATTACGTACAGCTAAAACTTTTCACTGGCCGCGACAAATTAACAGTCTTCGATCGCTATTAGAACGTTTTACACCAGAGAGTCTTGAGTATATTTGTCCCGGAGCCAATACAGGTTTCTTAAGAGGCAAGCGTGTGATAGATCGAGCTTATCAACACTTAGCCTCTCTAGATTTACCAGCTTTGCTGGAGTTACAGCCCGTACTTTAGAGGCTCGATTTTCCCATGTTTGTTAACCAGGATGCTTGTCTGGGGAATTCTAAAGCTGAGACTAGGAATTCCGGTAAAAATTTATGAGCGCGAAAGTTGTTGAAACTGTAAAGATCGCTAACTATGAAATTGTGGAACAACTTTATTCAGGTTCTCGTACTCAAGTGTATCGGGCAGTGCGAGAATGCGTAGGCGCAGCCCAACCCAGGCATCGCCAGCCAGTTGTCATTAAGCTCCTAAAACGAGAATACCCGACTTTGGGCGAATTATTACAGTTTCGCAACCAATATGCGATCGCCAAAAACCTAGATATTCCCGGCATCATTAAACCCTACAGCCTCGAACCCTATTACAATGGCTACGCTCTGGTAATGGAGGACTTTGGTGGTGTTTCCCTACGAGAATTTACTTCCGGAAAACCACTAATATTACAGGAATTCCTACCCATTGCCCTGCAACTGCTAGAAATTTTACACCAGTTACACCAACAACGCGTCATTCACAAGGACATTAAACCAGCCAATATCCTAATTCACCCCGACACCAAACAAATCAAACTGATTGACTTCAGTATTGCTTCACTTTTACCAAGAGAAACTCAGGAAATTCAGAGCATCAATGGACTGCAAGGAACGCTGGCCTATTTGTCCCCAGAGCAAACTGGGCGGATGAACCGAGGCATTGACTACCGCAGTGACTTTTATTCATTAGGTGTGACATTCTTTGAGCTACTGAGCGGACAACTGCCTTTTACATCCGACGAGCCAATGGAGTTGGTGTATTGCCATATCGCTAAACAGCCCAACTCCATTTGCGATCTCAACCCAGAAATTCCTTTAATGCTAGGAGAAATTGTTTACAAGTTGATGGCGAAGAACGCTGAAGACCGCTATCAAAGTGCATTGGGACTGAAATATGATATAGAGAAATGTTGCCAAGAATGGCAAGCAACAGGCAAGAATAGTTGGTTTGATTTAGGACAAAATGATATCAGCGATCGCTTTCTCATCCCAGAAAAACTCTATGGACGAGAGCAAGAAGCACAAACCCTGCTAGAAGCATTTGGCCGAGTTGCCAATGGAGCAGCCGAACTGATGTTGGTGGCTGGCTTCTCTGGCATTGGTAAAACGGCTGTGGTAAATGAAGTACATAAGCCCATTGTCCGGTGGAATGGGTATTTCATCAAAGGTAAGTATGACCAGTTCAACCGCAATATTCCCTTGTCTGCCTTTGTCCAAGCCTTCCGCAATTTGATAGCACAATTGCTCAGTGAAACTGACAGCCAACTGGGGCAGTGGCGAAATCAAATTCTGTCTGCTGTGGGTGAGAGTGGACAGGTGATAATTGACGTAATTCCAGAATTAGAACGGATTATTGGCAAACAACCGCCGACACCAGAACTATCAGGTAGTGCTGCCCAGAACCGCTTCAATCTGATGTTTGTCAAATTTATTCAGGTATTCACTACACCAGAACATCCGTTGGTAGTGTTCCTAGACGATTTGCAGTGGGCAGATTCGGCATCGCTGAATTTGCTGAAGCTGTTGATGGATGAAACCTTGAAGGGCTATCTGTTGATTATTGGTGCATACCGCGATAACGAAGTGTTTGCGGCTCATCCGTTGCTGCTGACACTCCAAGAGATTGAGAAGGTGGCGACGGTTAACACTCTAACCTTGACTACCTTGAGTCAAGTTGATGTTAATAGTTTGATTGCAGACACCTTGAGTTGTACAACAGAAATTGCCCTGCCGCTGACCGAACTAGTTTATCAAAAAGCCCAAGGTAATCCGTTTTTTACAACTCAGTTTCTCAAGGCATTACATGAGGAGGGACGAATTACCTTTGATTGGCATACAGGTTTTTGGCAGTGTGATGTAGCACAAGTGCGATCGCTTGCCCTCACAGATGATGTCGTTGAGTTTATGGCAATTCAACTTTTAAAGTTGCCGCTCAAAACTCAGGAAGTTCTGAAACTGGCAGCCTGTATTGGTAATCAGTTTGATTTGAGTACATTGGCGATCGTTTATCAAAAGTCCCAGACAGAAACCGCTGCGGATTTGTGGAAAGCATTACAAGAAGGATTTGTAATTCCCACCAATGAAGTTTACAAATTTTATCAAGATTCTTCATTAGCCCTTGGCGATTTGCAAACGACAAATGACAACGGACAACTGACAGGTTACAAATTTTTGCACGATCGCGTCCAACAAGCAGCCTACTCTCTGATTCCAAAGGAGCAAAAACAGGTCACTCACCTGAAAATTGGTCAACTTTTGCGGAACCATACGCCAGCCGCAGATCAGGATGAAAAACTATTTGAGATTGTTAATCAACTGAATATCGGTAATAGCTTAATTGTCGATCTAGATCAGAAAACAGAACTCGCTCAACTCAATTTACAAGCTGCACAAAAAGCAATAGCTGCAATAGCATACGCCGCCGCATTTGAGTATGCCACTATAGGTATTGCAATGCTTGCACAGGAACGGTGGCAAACACAATATGAACTAACCTTGAAACTTTATGAAGCTGCCACCGAAGCAGCTTACCTAAGTGGCAACTTTGAGCAGATGGCAGAATTTCCAGCAGTCATTTTGGAAAATGCTAGAACGTTATTGGATACCGTTAAAGTCTATGAAATCCAAATCCAAGCCGCTCAAGCCCAACATCAATTTCTCCAGGGCGTGGAGTTGGCTCTCCAGATTTTAGAGCAGTTAGGAATTCATTTTCCCAAGCAACCAGGTAAATCAGATATTGCATCGGCTTTCGAGGTAACCAAATCCATCTTAGCTGGCAGGCAACCGCCAGATTTAATCGATTTACCTCAGATGATCGAGCCAGACAAATTAGCCGCTATGCGGATTCTTGTAGGTGTCTCTTCTTCTGCCTATGTTGCTGCTCCAGCACTCTTACCATTTATTACTCTTGAGCAAGTAAATTTATCTCTTGAGTACGGCAATACCTCATACTCTACAAATGGTTATGCCTACTATGGACTGCTGCTTTGTGGGGCGGTAGGAGACATTGAATGTGGCTATCAGTTTGGACAACTGGCACTCACATTACTCGAACAGTTGAATGCCAAAAAATTGAAAGCCAAAACCTATGTCGGAGTATGTTGTTGTGTATTGCATTGGCAAGAGCCGCTCAGGAACACCTTAGCGCTTTTTCGGGAAGGCTATCAAATTGGACTGGAAACGGGAGATTTAGAATCAGCTACCATTTGTGCAGTCGTTTACGTCATGCACTGTTTGTTTGTCGGTAAAGAACTGGGGGAGTTAAGTCGGGAAAGTGATGCTTTTTGCCTTCAACTCACTCAACTCAAACAAACAGGACTTCTCACCCAGATGACTATTTTTCAGCAAGCGGTTTTGAATTTAATCGGCGATGGTGCCCAAGTATGGGAACTAATTGGAAAGGCTTTCAATCAAGAGCAAATGCTGCCGATCATCCAGGACTCAGGCGATCGAACTGCGCTGTACTATTTCTATGTAAGTAAACTTTTTCTCGGTTATCTGTTTGGGAAGTTTGAACTAGCAGTGACAGAGGCGATCGCTACTGAAAATTATCTAGGCAGTGTCATCGGATTATTTGTGGTTCCAATCTTCCACACCTATGATTCTCTAGCTCATCTGGCAATCTATTCCCAAGTTTCCGAAACAGAACAACAACACATTCTTGGGCGGGTGAGCAAAAATCAGGAAAAGATCAAAACTTGGGCTAGCTATATTCCAGCTAATCATTTACACAAGTTTTATTTGGTTGAAGCAGAACGGTATCGGGTTCTAGGACAGAAATCAGAGGCGCTAGAATTCTACGATCGCGCCATAACTCTAGCCAAAGAACACGGCTACACCCAAGAAGAAGCACTTGCCAACGAATTAGCCGCTAAGTTTTACCTGGATTGGGGTAAACAGCGCATTGCCCAAGAATACATGACCGAAGCTTACTATGGCTATGCTCGTTGGGGTGCCAAAGCCAAAGTCGCCGACTTAGAAAAACGCTATCCCCAACTACTCGCCCCCATCCTCCAGCAAACCCATTCTCCGCTCTCCACTTACGAAAGTATCTTCAACTTAGGGACTGTCACTTCCACCAGTTCCGCCAGTTCCAGTAGTAGCAGCATCTCTGTTGCTTTAGATTTAGCTGCCGTTCTCAAAGCTTCTCAAATCCTTTCTGGCGAAATCGAACTGGAAAAACTGCTCTCGACATTGCTGCATATTCTTATTGAAAATTCTGGAGCCGAGAAATGTGTGTTATTGCTGTCCCATGAAGAACAGTTAATGGTGCAATCCGTCACTTATAGCGATTTTTGTCCAATGCTGCTGAAGCCACAATTTCTGGAAGACAGCGAGGATGTGCCGATTAGTTTGATTAATACCGTCAAACGCAGCTTACAACCTGTGGTAATTACTGATTCCAGGGTGCATCCACAATTCATTAACGATCCTTATATTCAGCGACAGCAGCCCAAGAGTATCTTGTGCAGCCCAATTTTGCATCAGAATAAGTTGCTTGGTGTATTGTACCTGGAAAACAATCTTGTGACTGGAGCCTTTACTAGCGATCGCGTTGAACTGCTAAATTTACTCTGCGCTCAAGCTGCCATTTCCCTAGAAAATGCCCGACTTTATAGCAATTCTCAGAACTATGCTCACCAGTTAACACAATCTTTAGCAAAATTGCAGGCTAGTGAAATCCGCTTCCAAAATTTGGCAAATAATATTCCTGGTATGGTGTACCAATTCCATTTGGCGGCGGATGGTTCAACTTCAACACCCTACGTTAGTTCTGGCTGTTTAGACTTGTACGGGTTAGAGCCAGAATCGGTGATGGCGGGGACACATAGCATTTACGCCATGCATCATCCTGACGATGAGCCAGCTATTGTACAAGCAATGATCTACTCTGCCCAAACTTTGACACCTTTTGAACAAGAATGGCGGATTATTCTGCCTTCTGGAACCGTGAAATGGATTCAATCTGCTGCTCGTCCACAGCGACAAGCTGATGGTGCAATTTTATGGGACGGGGTAGTAATTGATATTAGCGGCCGCAAAAAAGCAGAACTTGCCTTGCAGCAAAAATCCCTTGATTTAGAACAAGCCCTAACTAACCTGCAAAACGCCCAATTACAAATGATCCAAAGTGAAAAAATGTCGGCTTTGGGTAATTTAGTTGCTGGTGTTGCTCACGAAATGAATAACCCCCTTGGTTTTATTGCTGCCACACTCCAACAAGCTCAACCCAGTATTGCTGATGTTGTTGAACATCTCAGACTTTATCAAGAAAGTTTACCCGACAAAAGTGAAGAAATTCTTGACCATGCCGAAGAAATTGACTTGGATTATACCTTAGAAGACTTACCCAAGATGATTGATGCTATGACGATGGCGTGTGACAGGCTAAAAAATATTAGCGCCAGTCTCCGCACTTTCTCTCGTGCCGATCGAGATTACAAAGTTCCGTTTAATATCCACCAAGGCATTGACAGCACGATTTTAATTTTAAAACATCGACTGAAAGCCAATGAACAACGTCCCGTCATTGAAGTATTAACTGAATATGGTAATCTACCTAAAATTGAATGTTTTCCGGGGCAATTAAATCAAGTATTTATGAATATTTTAGCCAATGCTATTGATGCCTTGGAAGAATCAAATCATGGACGCAGCTTTGATGAAATTCAGATCAATCCCAATTTAATTAAAATTACAACTTCCCTAGAAAATAACTGTGTGAAAATTATTATTGCTGATAATGGCCAGGGAATGAGCGAAGAAGTGAAACAAAAGATTTTTGACCATTTATTTACTACGAAAGGTGTTGGTAAAGGTACAGGTTTGGGGTTAGCGATCGCCCGTCAAATTATTGTGGAAAAACATGGCGGGGCGATCGAGGTAAATTCTCAACCTGGCGAAGGAACTGAATTTGTGATTCAGCTACCACTTTTGCAAGCGGTAAGTGTGGGCTTCTCAACCAATCCGACTATTGCTTAGAAAGCGTTGAGCTTTAAGTCTTTCCCGCCACAACGGAATTTTCTCTCAATAGTTCCAGTGCTGCTTGATATTGCAGATCCGCAGTTGTACCAATCTGTTCGCGGTTGAGGATTGCTTGGGAAATCACTTTATCTGGCTTAATACCGAGTTTGTTAATATCCCGATGTTGAGGAGTTTCATACTTAGCAATTGTTACAGCTAAACCCGAACCATCTGATAATTCAAACAAAGATTGAATTAAACCTTTGCCAAAAGTAGTTTCACCTACAAGTTGGGCACGCCCATTATCTTGGAGTGCGCCGGCAAGAATTTCACTAGCACTGGCAGTTCCTTGATTCACCAAAATCACCAGAGGATCGCTCGTCAGGGCTGGGCCAGACGCTTCAAAACTACCTTGAATGCCTTGTCGGTTAACAGTGTAGACAATAGTGCCGGAGTCTAACCACAGACGGGCGATTTCAATTCCGGCTTGTAATAGCCCCCCAGGATTGTTTCGCAAATCTAGAATATAGGCAGCAGCGCCTTTTTTTTCTAGACTAGAAATAGCGTTTGCCAATTCCGTGGAGGCGTTGGCATTGAATTGAGTCAGCCGAAGATAGCCAATGGGCGTGCCCTGCTCAGAAACACGCAATTCGGAAACCACAGGATTAAGAGCAATGCGATCGCGCGTCAATCTAATTTCTGTTTCTGGCTCTCCGTCTCGTTCGATGACGAGAGTCACAAGGCTGCCACTCGGCCCGCGCATTTTCGTCGCAGCTTCATCAAGAGTGAGATTTTCAGTAGGAACACCTTCAATTTTGAGAATGCGATCGCGTGGTCTAATCCCCGCTTTTTCTGCTGGCGAACCTGCGATGGGAGCCACTACTTCCAACTTACCAGTTTCAGTATTGAGAGCAATTTGTAATCCCACCCCCGTCAGTTCTCCAGAAGTGTTGACCTGTAAGCTGCGGTACTGTTCCGGGTCTAAAAAGCGGGTAAAAGGGTCGTCAAGGCTCTTGAGCATCGTCTGAATGGCCGTATAAGCCGCATTGGAATCGCTAAGCGGCTTCTCCAGAACTTTTTGCCGGACTGTCGCCCAATTTTGATGATTAAACGTCTCATCCAGATAAGTACGATTGACAATTCGCCAAACTTCAGAAACCAGCTTTTGTTGTGCTGTCAAAGCCAGTGCCGGCTGAGTAATTGTACTCAAGGCCAAGCAAAACGCCATTACCAGTGAAAATCCAACTCGAAAAAACTGTTTGTTCATGAACCCCATTATCAATTCCACCTCAACCCAAATTGCCTAGAAATGCCCAGTTGTCCTGTTGTTGATGAAATCTATCTCTCGATTATGTTACTTTTTTTATAGAAGTGGTGCATTCTTCTCATCAAGTTGTTTACTCAACCGATGCAGTTCATCCCACTCAGCAAAGGATAAAATCTACTTTGTGTCCACCATTTTGTGTGTTGGAGCATAACGAGATCGCAATACATTCCATCTTTACAGAGTGTAAAGTTTCTGAAAACTCCTACCACCCTGAAAGCTGACAAAACAAAAAAGCCCCCTTTACTAAAATCCCAAAATTGCTCATTGGGAGAGAAGTCACGACTCGGCGGCTTCAAGAAAGTCCACAAAGGATTATGCTGCTACTCTAGCCTGTGGCATCTGGTGGGGGAACACCTAAAGCCGAACTCGCAAGATGCCGAGGCTTGAAACCCTTAAAACTTTCGTCGCCGATTTAGCACTTCGGAATTTATCAAACGCAACCGATTCTTAGGAACTTGAGATTGTATGGCCAACGTTTACGACTGGTTTGAAGAACGCCTGGAGATTCAAGCGATCGCCGAAGACGTTACTAGCAAGTACGTCCCTCCCCACGTCAATATCTTTTACTGCCTGGGTGGAATTACCCTGGTTTGCTTTCTGGTCCAGTTTGCCACTGGATTTGCCATGACGTTCTACTACAAGCCAACAGTCGCTGAAGCTTTTTCCTCAGTTCAGTACATTATGACTGAAGTGAACTTCGGTTGGCTAATTCGCTCCATCCACCGCTGGTCTGCCAGCATGATGGTATTGATGATGATTTTGCACGTCTTCCGGGTTTACCTGACTGGTGGTTTCAAAAAGCCCCGCGAACTGACCTGGGTCAGTGGTGTCATCCTGGCTGTAATCACAGTTTCCTTTGGAGTTACTGGCTACTCCCTGCCTTGGGACCAAGTTGGCTACTGGGCTGTGAAAATTGTAAGCGGTGTACCAGAAGCAATTCCCGTGGTTGGTGTTCTGATCTCCGACCTCCTGCGTGGTGGTTCTAGTGTTGGTCAAGCAACGCTGACTCGTTACTACAGCGCACACACCTTTGTTTTGCCTTGGTTAATTGCAGTCTTCATGCTGTTTCACTTCTTGATGATCCGCAAGCAAGGCATTTCCGGTCCTTTGTAATCTCAGAGATTAGCAAAAGGCAACATTTGTCAGTTTCCAGATCGAGTTGTTTGTTCTAAACTTATGAAACACAAGAAATTAGTTGTACATAAGTTACAAAAAAACAAACACTTGCATACCTTGCCAAAAGCTTTAGACGCCCTCTAGGCGGCTGACCGTAGACAGACACAACGCTGCTTGCCGCTTGTTAGGGTTGCCTAGTAGCCGATGGCTTTCACAAATGCTTTAATTCAACTTAAGCAGGAGAGCACATTTAAAAATGGCAACACAGAAAAAACCTGACCTCAGCGATCCCCAGTTAAGAGCCAAACTGGCTAAAGGTATGGGGCACAACTACTATGGTGAACCAGCTTGGCCTAATGACCTACTTTACGTGTTTCCCATCGTGATCATGGGTTCATTCGCAGCGATTGTGGCTCTAGCTGTGCTAGACCCCGCGATGACCGGTGAACCAGCAAATCCTTTCGCCACACCATTGGAAATCTTACCAGAGTGGTACTTATATCCAGTTTTCCAAATTTTGCGATCGCTTCCTAATAAACTTTTAGGAGTGTTAGCAATGGCTTCCGTACCCTTGGGGCTAATCCTCGTTCCTTTTATTGAGAACGTCAATAAATTCCAAAACCCCTTCCGCCGCCCAGTTGCAACCACAGTGTTTCTCTTTGGCACTCTTGTCACCCTGTGGCTGGGTATTGGTGCTGCCTTGCCATTGGACAAATCTTTGACTTTGGGACTATTCTAAATTAGTCTCAAAAAAGTGCTTTGACGCCTGTGAATTTTGAAAGCATATGCAGATGTGCTTTTGAAAAAATAAACAGGCGTCAATTTTAATAATCCACCTTGAATCTTGGATTTGAAATTTTGGATGGAAAAGCCCCTTAATTGGGCATCCACGAATCTCAAATCACTAAAGTCAATCAATTTTGGATTTTGCATGGTAGGTCGAAGCAAGCTACGCGTAGCGTGTCAGAGACAAAAGTTGAGCCAGTAAGTTGGGCGGGTTTCCTCACTTGTGCCAACTTATATCCAGCGCCAGCTTCCCACCAACAAACCTTTATCAAGACCGATCGCCTATTTTGGATTGACCCCAACCACTCTGAGTGGGGTCTTGAAGATTTTAAATTTTGGATGAAAAGATTTGTTACACCCACTAGAGTATGGGCACGGCATCAACCGAAATAATTTTTAATCTAAAATCTGAAGTCTAAAATCTAAAATTGGCAAGGTCAACAAATACAAACATTTTTCATTTACTCCCACGTAAGTTGCTAGTTACAACCCTCGGAATACCAAAATTGTTCATGTTTTGTATTTTGTTACGCAGAATATGTCAATTTAGATTTTTAGATGTCAGAGAAATTTTGCAAAAAGCACAAAATTTAACCGCTACTAACTTGGGTTTACTTTTATTCAAGTCACAGTTAGTGCCTACCATAGTGCTGCAAGATCATCTTACAGTTAAGAGCGAACTCACACTCTCCGACCAAGTGCAAGATTGGTTTAAGCAATTTTGGCTGCAACATTTATCTCAACTTGGTTGGTCGCAAACTCAACTCGAACGCCTCAATTTAGCATTAGCAGAGGGCTTTACCAATGCTGTTCGTCATGCTCATCGAGCTTTACCACCGGAAACAACCATTGATATTGACGTTTATCTGTGGGTTGACCGCCTAGAAATTAGAATTTGGGATTATGGAAAACCTTTCAATCCTGATAGCATCCCAGAGCCAAAGCCAGATAAACCGCAAGAAGGCGGGTATGGATGGTTGATTCTCAGGCGTTCAACTGACCGTGTTGTCTACGAGCGTGTTGCAGATGGTAGAAATTGTCTGCTCATCGTCAAATATGCTGCAAAAGTACGAAAGCCAAAGTGAAACATTCAAGGATATACCAAGGCAAAAATGCTTTTGATACCAATTCAAGATTTGGTGGAAAGTACGTAGCAATAGCCTCGGCTTAAGGCAGTGTTTCTGCAAACATTAAGAGTGAAGAGACAGCATTTGCTACCTTGAGGGTTCCCAAAATTTAGTATTAAGGTAAGTGCCTCATGGGAAAAATCACGGCAGTTGCTACCTTTCCCTGTTTACAAGATCCCTAGAAGGGGTAACGCCAAGATTGGTTTTGGCTGCTGTTAAGCCATCTATATTGCAAATAGAAGTGTTACTATAAACCGTAGTTGCTTGTACATGCAGTTATTTGACTGATAGGAGTATACTACTTTTTCAATAATATGTGAATTAGACTAATATGTTTTTTCGGTGAAATTGCTTAACTATTATGATCTTTTGGTGAAAACTCAAAGAGTATTCTTGTATAAAAAGAATTAGTAAATACAGTAAAGACAGCATTCGAGTTATAGAACCTCCTTTGTTAATATTTGTCAGCAGTGTTGAGAGTCTTATTTTTGTTCTCCAACAAGTGCCATTTAGTGCTTAAAGAGATAGAAGACACAGGGGACAAAATATGACTAAGACAGCCCTAATTACAGGAATTACTGGTCAAGATGGCTACTATCTCAGCCATTTACTCCTCAACCGGAGTTATCGAGTTGTAGGATTAGTACCCCCGCACCGACAACCGAATTTGACAAAATTGGGAACACTGGCAAATCAGGTAGAAATTTTTACCGTAGACTTGAGGGATAGCATGGCGCTGTTGACCGCTGTTGAACAACTGCGTCCCCAAGAAATTTATAATTTGGCAGCTCCGAGTTTTGTACCAGATTCCTGGAATGACCCGTTGGGAACCCTAGATCTGATAACTGGTACGGCCACCAGGCTCTTAGAAGCAGTACGACAGGTTGGTTTGTCTACCAGATTTTATCAAGCCAGCAGTTCAGAAATGTTTGGCGATGTCTTGTCTTCACCTCAAGATGAGGAAACTCCTTTTCGTCCGAAAAATCCCTATGCTGCGGCCAAGATGCACGCCCACTGGACAATGGTGCATCACAGACAGCGCTATGGACTATTTGCCTGTAGCGGAATTTTATATAATCATGAGTCTCCTCTACGCGCACCTCAGTTTGTCACACGCAAAGTTTCTTTAGCAGTTGCATCGATTAAATTGGGTTTGACTGACACCTTAGAAATGGGTAACCTAGATGCCAAACGGGATTGGGGCTTTGCTGGAGATTATGTAGAAGCAATGTGGCGAATGTTGCAAGTAGACGAACCTGAAGAATACGTGATTGGCACAGGTAAGCTACACAGCGTCAGAGACTTAGTGGCCACAGCCTTTGAATCTGTAGGATTGGATTGGAAGAACCATGTAGTTATTGATACTAATTTATTGCGGCAAGATGAGCATTTTCAATTAGTTGGCAATCCCGGTAAAGCTAAAAGAAACCTTGGTTGGGAACCTGAAGTCAGCTTTGAGGAACTTTTAGAAACAATGGTAAAAACAGATTTAGAACGATTAGAAAGCGGTGCTATCGCTCCCTTGCCACGAGTATAAATAATCAAACATGCTCATTACTACAGTGACAGAAAACCTAAAATTAGGTAATAAAGTTAACAAAAAAACTAACCACGTCTTCGTGTTCTTAGAAATTTTTGCTCAGGAAGGTGGTATTCAATCATACATAAAAGATATTTTTCGAGCTTATCTGAAATTAAATCAAGGCTACAAGGCGGAAGTCTTTTTACTGCGAGATAATCAGAATTGCTTAAATTATTTTGAAGACGAAAATTTAAAATTTCATTACTTTAAAAATCATTCTCCCCAATTGGGGAGAGTCAAAATGGCAGCAGCCTTACTCAAGTGTCTATTGCAAAACCGTCCGCAACAAGTTTTCTGCGGTCACATTAACTTAGCAGTATTAATCCAAACCCTTTGCCAACCTCTGGGGATTCCCTACACCGTGCTAACTTACGGTAAAGAAGTCTGGGAACCGCTGAAAAATCAAGAACGTCGCGCCCTAGCATCAGCAGCAAAAATTTGGACAATTAGTCGGTACAGCCGCGATCGCGCTTGTGTTGCTAATGGTCTAGATCCCAAAACGATCCAGATGATGCCTTGTGCGATTGATGGGGATAAATTCACCCCTGGTGACAAACAGCCAGAATTAGTTGAAAAGTATAACTTAAGTGGTGCTAAGGTGTTAATGACAGTGGCGCGGCTGTGGTCAGGGGATATTTACAAAGGTGTGGATGTGACGATTCGCGCTTTACCACAAATCGCCGAAGTTTTCCCAGAAGTAAAATATTTGGTAATTGGTCGTGGTGATGACCAACCGCGATTAGCTCAACTTGCTGCATATTTAGGAGTGAGCGATCGCGTTGTGTTTGCGGGTTTCGTTGCCACAGAAGAATTAATGGAACATTATCGCCTTGCTGATGCCTATATTATGCCTTCCCAAGAAGGCTTCGGCATCGTTTATTTAGAGGCAATGGCTTGTGAAGTACCTGTGTTATCAGGTGACGAGGATGGATCGGCTGACCCCTTGCAGGATGGTAAGCTGGGATGGCGAGTACCACACCGCAATCCGGAAGCTGTAGCAGCAGCTTGTATAGAAATGCTCCAAGGCAATGACCAGCGCTGTGATGGGCAGTGGTTACGAGAACAAGCGATCGCTCTGTTTGGCTTGGATGCGTTTAGGTTGAACTTGCAACACCTGCTTCAATCCTCAGTTTTGAGTCATAATGACAAATGACTAATGGCCAAAATCGCTATCCTAGAGGGAGAGCAGGACGATATTTAAAAAATGAGCTTTAAGTCATTCCAATTGAATCTTTTAAATCTCCGCCCCTGGCTTACTCTGCTAGCAGTTTTTTGGTTGCTAGCATCACTGGGTCTAGGTTGGTTAGTTAATTCATTGCTAATTATTTTTGGGTTGCTGTTCTTGGCACCCATTGTGGCTTTCTTTGGTTTTCGTTGGTGGCTGCAACGCAACTTGGTTGCTGATCAGTGTCCAGTATGTGGATATGAATTTACAGGTTTAAATAACAGCCAGGTGCAGTGTCCTAACTGTGGTGAGTCGTTGCTAGTACAAAATAGTCATTTTCAGCGCCTCACACCAGCAGGCACTATTGATGTTAAAGCAGTTGAAGTCCCAACCCAATCATTAGAAGATTAGTCATTGGTCATTGGGCATTGGTCATTGGGCATTGGGCATTGGTTATTCTTCTTTCTCACTCCCTCATGCCCCTCATTTCCCCATACCTCATACCCCATGATAAATGACTATTTTTTTTGTTGCGAGATTGAGAGGACGTAGTTATACTGTTGCCCAGAGAGTTCGCCTACATGCAGTGAGTAGATTCCTGCCTGCCAGTAACCAGAAAGCTCTGGCTTGCCTCCAGAGTAACTATCTGCTTGTACACAAAACTTTCCTCCAGGACCGTCAATCAACAGCGTTGGTTTCCCTTGGCTTTCTACTGTTAATCGTAAATAAGGCAGTGACTCTGTAACCTGAATAATTTGATTGGGTGCAGTGGTGATATTACCACAGTTGCTTTTGACAGATCCCCCAGACTTTCCGTTCAAAATTACCGGATCTGGTTGCAAATTCCGATTAATTTCAATCTGTGGTGTCTGTGCTAAATTAACTTCAGCGATCGTCAAACTCATCGCCAAAGCTGTAGGAACAATTGTCAGTAGCCTAAGCGTCTTCATTTTATTCATGCTCCAGATTTTTCTAGAGCAATATAGTTATATATACTCTGATTCGATGGACGACAGCAATTTCTACTTTGTTCCAAAAGCTGCCGTATCCTTTAATACTCTTGAATTGAGGATTGTTTATAGAAATTTAGAAAAGTCTGAGCTATAAATGCATCGTTCATGAATTGATTTAATCAGTCATTATTAATAATGTGGTAAATTTAACACTTCATCACTAGGAAAACTTGTACTTATCACGTCTTTTACATTTTGCGTAAGTAAAAATACTATACAAAGAAAGTAGGCTAGAAAATAACAAGAAAAAAACATAATTTTCCCCTACCGAAAAAGGTCTTGCACACACAGACATTAGCTAAAATCACTAACACAACCACCAAAATAGAATTAGATTGGTATGTTGTTGAACAAGTGTCCTAGCTGAGGTAGAAAAAATTGATGAATCCTCAAAGAGAAGAAGACTTACAGCGTCGCCTCGATAAGCTAGAGGCAGAGATTAATTCGTTACCTGAGGTGGTTCCCCAATCACCAGAACAAAAACAGACATCTGAGTTTAGTTTTGCTAACTTCAACTTGCAACTGGAGCGATTTCGGATCTGGTTTGGCAGTTTATCAGGGACAAAAAAACTGGTGGTTTCGGGTGTAGCAGTGCTATTGGGCTTGGCGATCGCGCAAGCAGTGTTTAAACTGGTTGCATCTGTAATCAGTCTGGCACTTTTAGCAGTGTTAGTGTATGTTGGATACAAATTTTTTGTGTCTAATAGCTTTCAACGTAAGCAATAGTCTATTTTAATTTGGCCAATAAAGGCGTAGAAATAATGTCAAAGGGAATTATGCAATGACGACACCAACTGTGAGGAGAAGTAATCAATCTGGTCAGTCACAAGAACCGGAAAGAGCCAATTCGCTACTGCTAACTGGCAGGCGTTTTGCTGCTTGGGCGGCTGAAATCACACTAGTGGTTACCAGTGGGTTGATTCCCTTTGGCATTGGTGTCTATGTCAATTCGAGAAGCGATCTCAACCGAGTGCCGCTGAACCCGGTGCTGGTAACAATGGAAAGAGCGATCGCCAGGCCATTGGCTCTGCCTGTTAGCTATGGTATCCGTAACGTAGCATGGCCGACTAATTTTTTGTGGACAATTGCGGTATTAGCGCCTGTAACCCTTTCTTGGTGGCAATTGTATTTACTGGCTAAGACTGGTAGGACAATTCCCAAACGTTGGTTAGGAGTGCGGGTTGTCAACGAGCAAGGAGCGCCCCCTGGTTTGGGAGCAGTTGTAATTAGAGAAGGAGTTGGTCGTTGGACTGTACCCGTTTCCATCGCTTATTTGCTGTGGCGCTACAGCTTTGCTTTTCCTAATTTAGGATTATTCACATTTTTGGCTGTGTTAATGGTGCTGGGTGAAGGAATAGCTTTACCGTCCCGCCGGGGGCGTCGCGCCCTCCACGATCAACTCGCAAGCACTTACAGTGTAGATGCTACTCGCCCCTTGCCATCTTCACTTTTTCCGAACAAACAAGTTCAGTCTGGTGGGGACAGCGATCAAGCAGAGGAATGGCAGGAAGCCGCAGCCCCAACCAAAGCACCTCATATATGGCGGCGGATACAGCAAAATCCCAATCTGACTTTGTTTGGGGTAGGGCTGACGAGCATGACTGCTGTGCTGGCAACTTTAATAGGTACTCAAGTCTATATCCAAATTCAACAATCCCAGCGAGCAACCAAGCAAATCAACAGCCAACAGTTCCTAGAACTTGTCAAACAATTGAGTCCCGACTCTGTAGCTACCAATGAGCAACGCCAAAGTGCAATTTTGGCGTTGGGTGGTCTCAAAGACCCACAATCCATTCAATTTCTGGCGGATCTCTTGGTGAAGGAAAACAACCCCAGTCTCGTGGATACGATTCAACAAGCTTTAACAAGTGCTGGTCCTAAAGCCATCCCCGAATTAAAAAATAAGAATCAATTTCTGGTGAGTGAACTAGAGTCTTTGAACAGCAGTGCAACCCAAGAACGAGAACTGCGCCAAGGGCGGCTACAAAGAAACCAGCGGACAATCAATAAAATTCTCTCTGTTTACAGTGGAAAAATTGAGGGTGTTGACCTGAGTCGCATCCAATTAGGTCAAAGCGGTACTCCAGGCAGTTCCTTATTCAATTTGGTACTAGACAATATTGATTTGTCAGGAGTGAAATTAAAATCTGCAAATCTGAACCAAGCCAGTTTTAAGGGTAGCCGCTTCCGGGGCGTGGGTGAGGATGGACGCTGGGATACCTTCGATGATGTGATGGCTGATTTAAGCCAAGCTCAGTTGCAGCAAGCCAATCTCACTGATGCCAACCTCAGCCGAGTTTTGATGAATCGTACTGATTTGAGCCGCGCCACCCTCAACAGAGCCAACTTATCCAACGCTCGTTTATATGAGGCTAAGCTCAACAGCACCCAGCTAGTGGGAGCCGATCTACGAAACGCAGTTTTGGAACAAGCCAGCTTAACTGGAGCAGATTTAGGTGACGCCAAGTTGAACGAAGCGAATTTGTACGCTGCACGTTTAGGTCGGGTCAGTGCCATAGGAACACAATTATCCTTTGCCAACTTAACTAATACCGATTGGGAAGGGGCAGATTTATCAGGAGCATATTTAGATCGAGCTAATCTCAGCAATGCCAACCTGAGTGCCACTCGTCTGACTGGTGCAGTTTTGCGTTCTGCTCAGATGGAAAACGTGAACTTGCAAAATGCCGACCTCAGTCTTGCAGATTTACGGGGAGCGAATGTAGCAGGAGCAAATTTTCAAGGAACAATTCTCGCCCCCAGCAAACAAGATCCAGCCGATCAATTTGTCCAAACCCCAGATTTAGGCTCAGTATCCGCCGTAGTTCAAGGCGTTGATTTTTCTCAAGCCAAAAATTTAGATGCCAAGCAACTAGCGTATATTTGTACACAGGGAGGCATTCATCCCCGTTGCCCGTAGAATGGAATGGGGACTGGGGAATGGGGAATGGGGAATGGGGAATGGGGAAGAGTTTTCCTAAGTAAATGCCCAATGCCCAATGCCCCATGCCCGATGACAAACCACAAATGACAGATTGGTGTGAGGAATTGGGTTATGAAGTATGTTCCATATTTGGCATCAGTTTTGGGGGCTGGCTTGGTTTGGAGTTTGGCTCAGCCAGCGCAAGCTCAAGTAGCCTATGGCAGTTATATTGGTATCGGACCGAGTGTTGGTATTACTGATGGTGTCCAAATTGGGGGGGTGATAGCTGGGCGCTACAAGCTTTTGGAAGCACCAATTTCTCTGCGTGCCCAAGTGTTAATTGGTAATGGTACCGCAGTTGTACCAACGGTTTCTTATGATGTGCCTCTGAACTGGCAAACGGATGCCTATTTGGGTGCTGGGTTGGTGTTTGCTGGTGATGATTCTCCTGTGGGCGACAAAATTAGTTTTGCTTTACAGCCAGGAATTGATTATATGATTCCAAATAGCAATACTGTGCTTTTTGGCAACGCTATCATCGCTTTTGATGCCTATCGTGATAGCGGTGGTACAGCTATCTCTGTGCAAGGTGGTATTGGTTTGAGATTTTGATGGTCTGGCGTTGGCGTAGCCCGTGGTAGAGATGGCTATCTCTAAAGAAGCGTTAAACTTCATTGCGAATTAAAAAGTTAGTCCAAACAACGTGATAACTTTTGATGATGAAGAGAGACAGCACAGGATTAACACAGGAGAACACAGTGGCAATGGAATCAAATTTATTAACGGATGCGATCGCAGATGAAATGAATCAAGATTTCAGTGAATATGTCGCTAACCTACAACTGCATATGACTCTGCAAGCTCGCAATCTTGTTCCACCCCTGAAACAAACACTCTTCGATAGTCGCCAGCAACTACTCCATCAAACCCAAGCCCACTTTGAAAAGCTAGTTTCTCGACAAGGCTTATAAATATACACATACTTTAATCAAAATTCAAATAAAATAAAGGCAGATGTTGTTGGGTCAATGCCAATGGTGTTCTCACAATATCTGCTTTTTCTGCTTTTTTAAGTATTAAGTTACTAAAATCACCCTTTTGGCGCAATAGTCAAGAGCAGAAAGTAGTTAAGATGATTGCAGCACTTCCGACAAAGAGCAGTTAGTTAAGGCTAAATGGCGGCTGGAATAAAAATGACTTCATTACTTCCCCGAAATCTCAGCGTTGTCATCCGACCAGTCCAATACCGGGATCTGGACGGAATTGAGCGCATCACTCAAGAGTCATTCGCAGCCCTTACTCCCAAGGGAGCAAATTTTGCCATCAGCCAGATGCAAAGGCTGCGTCGCTGGTATGGATTACTCAAATTTTTGAGTTGGTTTCCTAACCCGCTACAGTATGGCCTCTGCGCTTATGTAGCAGAGCAAGGGCGGATGCTTCTAGGGATGATTCAAGTGTCACCTTTTAACCGCACACGCAGTACTTGGCGCATCGATCAAGTGCTACTAGAACGTGGTGCGGATAAACAAGGAATTGGCTCCCAGCTTTTGCGTCACTGCTTTGAATCGATTTTGGAAGCTCGCACTTGGCTACTGGAAGTTAACATCAATGACATAGAAGCGCTGGCACTGTATCGACAAAATGGATTTCAGCGTTTGGCAGAAATGACATACTGGGAAATCGAGCCTCAATTGCTTGTTGAATTAGCACAAGCAGAGCCAGATTTACCCAACCTCTTGCCAGTGAGCAATGCTGATGCCCAGCTGTTATATCAATTAGATACGGCATCAATGCCGCCTTTGGTACGTCAAGTTTTTGACCGCAATACCCGCGACTTTAAAACCAGTTTGTTCGGCGCTTTAACTGATGCCGTCAAGCAATGGGTAACCAAAACAGAAGTAGTAAGTGGTTACGTATTTGAACCCCAACGCAAAGCCGCCATCGGCTATTTTCAGGTGCAACTCGATCGGAAGGGCGAAGTACCCCACGTTGCAACGCTGACGGTTCATCCTGCTTACACTTGGCTGTATCCAGAATTACTATCTCAACTGGCTCGTATTGCCCAAGATTTTCCTCAACAAGGCTTACAATTAGCTTCTTCAGATTATCAGGCAGAGCGAGAAGAGTATTTGGAGCGAATCGGGGCAAAACGTATAGAACATACGCTAATTATGTCTCGCTCTGTGTGGCACAAGCTACGGGAGTCAAAATTCGTTTCCTTAGAAGGAATTCAGTGGACTGATATGCTACAAGGTCTACAACCGGCTCGGAAACCCATACCGGGAGGAATGTCGTGGGTACAACCAGGAAAGTCACCATCGTCAGATAGACCACAGCCAAGCAAACCAGAACCGATTAATTTTTCGGTAAAAAACACCAGCATGGAAGCATCGCCGATTCCGGAATCAGCAGATGCACAGCAGGAGAATTAGTGTGATACCCCAAGAGCAAGCAAAACCGTTTATTTCAGCTTTGGGATTAGATTTCGGTAGCAAGCGGATTGGTGTTGCTGGGTGCGATGGCACGGGTTTGATTGCTACAGGTATCACCACAATTGAGCGTACATCTTTTGAGCAGGATGTCCAGCAAATCCGGCAAATCATTAATGAACGTCGGGTGCAAATCCTGATTATGGGTTTACCTTATTCAATGGATGGCTCACTAGGATTTCAGGCACGTCAAGTGCAAAAGTTTGCCAAAAGACTTGGAAAGGCGCTGAATTTGCCTGTGGAATACGTAGATGAACGATTAACTTCATTTCAAGCAGAACAACTGCTCATAGCTGAGAATCGCTCCCCATCACGCCATAAAGGTTTGATTGACCGCAAGGCAGCCTCTTTGATTTTGCAACAATGGCTCGATACTAGGCGTGCTAATTCCCGCAGTTCAGTGGCAGCTATTGACTATTGATACCTTTTAACATGATATTCTGAAAACGATTACCCAGCATTTGGATCTACGTGTAAAGCTATTTGATAGTTAAACGATTTACAAGCTTGCTGGTATTTATTAAAGTTCTACATTTGGCCATGTCTTTCTCTCCATTTCCTGAAGAAAATGATAACGCTCATGCGGGTTCCATCACTTTAACCGATGACAAAGGGCGATCGCTCGAATGTTACATCGAGCATTCCCTTGAGGTAGATGGACAAGAATATGTTTTACTTCTTCCTGTAGACTCACCTGTAGAAATTTTTTCCTGGCAAGGTGAAGATGAGGAAGAAGAAGCAGTTCTTGTAGAAGATGACGCCATTATTGAGCAAATTTTTAGCACTGCCCAAGCTGTACTATCTGAGCAAAACTTGACACTGAAGAATACAGCTTATGCTCTGACAGTTGCAGGTGATTTACCGCCAGTTGAAGAATCAGAACTCTTTACTTTAGAAATCGAAGACGAAGAAGCAGATTTAGAGCCGGAGCAATTACAGCTATTGGCTAGCTTCTACGATGAACATCAGGAGTATGCAATCTATACACCCCTCGATCCGCTGTTGTTTTTTGCACGAATAACGAAAACAGGTGAACCTGAATTACTTTCTCCAGAGGAGTTCCGTCAAGTACAACCGCTTTTAGAGGAACATCTTTTTAATGAAGTAGAGTAAGATGAAAAATTTTTGAATTTTTTAATTGGGACTACCTAATTTTTTTCTCATGCCCAATTAAATTGATACGAAATGGAAAAAAGTAGTGTTGTTGAAGGTTCTGCAAAAAAGACTCAGGCAAGGATCTTCAATCTAAGATCCAAAATCTAAAATCCAAAATTGCTATGAGGTGCTGAAAATGGCTTATAGCGACTTTACACTAAGTAAATTTAAAAAGTCATTCAGCATCCGTATTGATGAAAACAGTGATTTGTGTGCCAATGTAGAACCTTTACAGGCAAGTGAAAAACTTACAAATACTTTAGAAGAAACCACAGAACTTGCTTTAGCAATTAATACTGAAAAAGCACGTTCAGAAATGATTATTACACCAATATTATTGGAGGTAAGACGTAGGGCTAATTATCCAATTAGCTTATTTTCTGGAACAGACTTTAATGTAGATGCAGAAAAAGGTCTGAATGGCTATTGTGATTTTATTATCAGTCGTTCTAAAGAGCAACTAACAATTAATGTGCCTGTGGTGATTATTATTGAAGCAAAAAATGAAAATATTAAAGGTGGATTAGGTCAATGTGCGGCGGCAATGTTGGCAGCACAATTGTTTAATCAACAGGAAGGAAATGAAATTAAAAAAATTTATGGCGCGGTGACAACGGGGGATATTTGGAAGTTTTTGAAGTTAGAAGAAAGTGGGATATTTATTGATTTGAATAATTATTACATCAAAGAAATAGATAAAATTTTAGGGATTTTATCTCAAAGTGTTCGTGGAGATATTCCAGGATAGAGTTCGACTAACTAAACTGTATTGGGTTATGCTCTTTTGTCTAGAGCTATTTACATTCGCCTGTTGACTATGACCTGGAACAATCTTTTACAGCCTGACTTAATTTTAGAAGGTTCAGTATTAAATCTGACACCAGATATTATCCAACAATACGGTCTCAAGGGGCTGGTGTTGGATGTGGATGAAACTTTGGTACCCTTTAGGGTGGGGATGGCTTCCCCAGAACTACAAAGCTGGGTAGAGGAAATTCGTGCTTGTACTGCGTTGTGGTTGGTGAGCAATAACTTGAGTGAAGCGCGAATTGGTGGAATTGCGCGATCGCTCAATTTACCTTACTACTTGGGTGCAGCTAAGCCTTCCCGACGTAAAATTAGGGCAGCACTGCAAGCAATGAATCTACCAGTGCATCAAGTAGGGATGGTAGGCGATCGCTTATTTACCGATGTTTTAGCAGGTAATCGCTTGGGAATGTTTACCATTTTGGTTGAACCAATTATCCATCCAGATGCCGCTCTGCGCTCTCATCCCATCCGGAATTTTGAAGTTTGGGTATCTGAAATACTCGGAGCCTCTATCACCCCCAAGAAAACCAAAATTCACAAAACTTGAAAAATCATCAGGAAAGTAAATCTAAAGAAATGATTAAGGAATCTTACTGGAATCCAAAAATCGGGGATCATAGGTATTAATAATATGGAGTCAGCTAAAAAAGACTCTAGCGCATACTAAATAAATATAAACTCGTAAAGCGCCGGCGTTCACTTATAGAACGGCTGGCGCTTTACAAATTGGGGCGTTAGGAGTTTGGAGTTTGGAGTTAGGAGTTAGGAGTTTGGAGTTTGGAGTTAGGAGTTTTGAATTCTCACCTCTGCTAAGAGCTCCCTGCCCCCTGCCTGTTCATCTCCCTCATCTCCCTCATCTCCATTACAGCAGTTTTCATGTATTTGAACCACATCTGTCGTAAGGGCACAGCATTGCTGTGCCCCTACCGCGTGGTCTATTTACCTGAAAATAGCTGTAAGTCTATATTACATGTATCCCACCAAGCATTTCGTGTGCTACATAAAAGTGGTACTATATTACCTAATTTCACTTAAATTGCTATTGAATAATGTTACAACAAAATCCTTTTATTGTCGGAAAACCAGTACGTCCAGAGCATTTCGCAGGGAGAGCATCAGAAATTGCCGCTGCCTTCGATCAAATTTACAACCGCAGTCACCTAGCGATTTGGGGAGGTCCAGGGATGGGGAAAACCTCTTTTTTGCAGAAACTAGAATCATCCCAAGCTTGGGAAGACCACGGAATGGACTCATCTCAAGCTGTAATTGTTCGTTTTAGTTGCGAGAATATTACTCCTTTCACTCCCTCGGATTTTTGGCGAGAAATACTGAACCATGTTAAAGAAAAATTAGCAGGTCAATCTGCATTTGAGGCTGAAATTGATACAATTCTCCAAGCAGTAAAGCCGATGACTAAAGATAGCCTGCGACAAATATTAAAAAAGCTGAAAGTACAAGATAAATATCTCGTGTTGCTAATAGATGACTTTCATGTAGCACTCGATACTAACCAGGAATACGATGAAGATGCGATGCAAAAGTTTTTGAGCGAGTGCCGTAATTTGGCTGTTCACTCTGCGGAAGGACAAAATATGTCGATGATTGTTACTTCCCTGAAGCGTCTCAATGAACTAGGACTAAAGCTCAATCCGAATGCTTCACCGTGGTACAACCATTATCTATTTTTACGACTTAAAACATTTAATAATACTGAAATTGACGACATATTTAAAATATTAAGAGTACCAGATTTACGGGAAGCAATTAAAGAAATTACAGGTGGACATCCATCTATGCTACAAATATCTGGTTTTCTACTTCATAGAGATTTATTGACTGCAAAGGCGCCAAGTGTAGATAATTTTGTTAAAGAGTTTGAAAGTGCGACACAACAGATTTTTGACAATATTTGGGAAAGATGTACTAACGTAGAACAAACTTTATTGATGCTGATGGCTCTTTCAGCTTTAAAAGGTCGCTTGCATAAACAAAAACAATTTGATGTCAGTGGTATTGAATTAATTTTTAGCCAAAGAGAAGCAGAACTGACAAAACTGGAAGAGCAAGGTGTAGTGACTCACACTGTTCATGAAGAGAAAAACATTTACTCTTTCACTTCATTAACAATGGAGCGTTGGGTAATTCAACAACTTTGGAAAACAGATGATAAGTGGTTGCAAGCACAAGAAAAAGTTTTTCTCAATTTGATGAGTAGACAACAAATGGATAAATTCATTACAGCTGTGAAGTGGCTATGGAAAAACAAAGACAAAATTCCACAGATTATGGAGTGGTTTGGAAAGTTAGTCGCTGCTTTACCCAAAGGACTTATTTTACCAAGTAATTAATATGGGTAATTAAAATGATAAATGCTAAAAGAAATCCTTACATTATTGGTCGTGCAATACATGAACGCAATAAATTTTTTGGTCGTGACAGTCTATTCCATTTTATTGAAGATAATCTCAGCCAAGGTGTAAAAGTTATCTTGCTACATGGTCAAAGACGCATTGGTAAGTCTTCTGTACTGAAACAAGTTTCAAATTTTATTCAATCTAATGACTTTATTTTTGTTGAATTTGACCTGCAACATCAAAGTCAGTCAAGTCTAAGTAATATTATCTATGACTTGGCCATGACGATTATTGATAAACTTGGCATAGATGCAAATAGATTACAAACACCAACTAATGCACAATTAGAAGAAAATATAAATTTATTTTCTGAAGTTTTTTTACTGAATGTTTATCGAGAAATACAGGATCAAAAAATAGTATTACTACTTGATGAATTCGATGTTGCAAGTCATGATAACAGTGAGATAAATATTGTTGAGCAACAAACATTATTCCCCTACTTAAAAAAACTTTTAAAAGATCAAGATAAATTATTTATTATTCCAGTAATTGGAAGGTATCTTAATGACTTACCAAGTTTGTTGAATTTATTTAAGGATGCACCAAACCAAAATATTGGTTTGCTAGATGAGAGTAGTGCTGAACGAATGATCGTTGAACCTGCTAAAGGAATTTTAACATATCGAAATGAAGCAATAAAAGAAATTTTACAATTCTCAGCAGGACATCCATGTTTTACTCAAGTTATTTGCTTTACTATTTTTGAACAAGCAAGAGAAAATGAAAAGTGGATTGTTGAACGTGCTGATGTAGAAGACATTTTAAAAAAAGCAATTGAAAAAGCTGATTCTTTCTTACTAAGTTTTTGGCAGGTACTTACGGTAGAAGAAAGAATCATTATGTCAGCTGTAGCTGAGGCTCAAAAGATAGCTATTGAGCAGGGAAGAAGATTTCCAGAAGAACCATTAGATTTGCTTGGTAGAAATGGTATAAATCAGACACAGGAGTTATCTGAGTCTTGGGACAGGTTAATAGAAAACCATTATTTATCTGATGACGGACGTAAAATCACCGTAGAATTAATTCGTCAATGGTTACTAGAATATCATTCACTACAAAATGAAATACAAAATTTAACAACACAGAAATTAAAAACCCAAGAAAATGAAAACGTTCAAGAGATTGTTAAATACCTGACTGAAGTAGCAAATTTCTGGTCTGAACAGGGAAAACACGACCTGGCAATACAGCATTATGAGCAGGCTTTAGAAAGAGACTCCAGTAATTCTAATATTGCAGCATCTTTGGCTGAAGAGTATTTAAAAGCAAAAGATTTTGAGAAATCTCTAGAACTGCACAAGAAACTTTTTCAAGTGGATGATAAGTCTGATAAAGAAGGATATTTAGATGCTTTGTCAGAATATGGGCATAATTTAATTATTCAAGGTGAATACCCACTAGCCAAGGAAAAATATAACAAAATTTTAGAAATTGAACCGAAGACAAAAGCAGCTATACAGAAAATTTTAGAAATCGAGACTTATGAGAATAATAAAATTACGACCCCACAAGCAAATGATTCTCTCAGTAACCAGAGAACAAGAAATCAGAGGAATTTAAATCTCAAAAAAATACTGGCAGTAATCACATCTTTGGTCATGGTGAGTGTAGGTTATGGTGCTTACCGCTTTTCTTCTCAGTGTCCCCCAGGGAAGCAGAAAGAATTTGGTCTTTTATGTATAGAAGATAAGAGTAGAATTAGTAATGGCGATCACACTTTATTTCCTACTATTAAAAATAGCTACCGCGACCAAGGAATTCAAGCCTTTAAACAACAAAAATATCAAGAATCCAGCAACCTATTTGCAGAAGCTGTAAAAGTCGATCGCAAAGATCCAGAAGTATTAATTTATCATAACAACGCTCGTGCTAAACAAAAAGGAAATCCTTTTACCTTGGCGGTAGCTGTTCCAGCAAATAATCGTGATTTAGCTCAAGAAATATTGCGTGGCGTAGCACAAGCACAGCACGAATTTAATCAAAATGATGGTTTAAGCGGTCGGTTGCTGGAGATTAAAATTGCCAACGATGCAAATCAATTGGAACAAGCCACAGAAGTAGCTGCACAGTTGGTGAAAGATTCTTCGATTTTAGGAATTATTGGTCACAATAGCTCTGACTCTACCAAAGCAGCTTTGCATGAGTACAGCAAAACAGAAATACCTGTCATTTCTCCCACTAGCACCAGCACGCAATTACTGGGTAAAAAGAATTTTTTTAGAAGTTTGCCTTCTGATGCTGCTGGAGGTAAGAAATTAGCGGAATATGCCTTCAAGAAATTGGAGATTAAAACAGTAGCCATTTTTTCTAACCCTGACAGTTCATACAGCGACAGCATGAGAGAGGAATTTAGCAAAACATTTGAAAATCTGGGAGGTAAAGTGCTGAAACCAGAAATTAACTTAGCAGATAAGTCACTGGATATGGATGCACAAGTTTCTAGAAGTCTTTTTAGACACGAAGCACAAGCAGCTGTATTAATTCCAGACAGAGAACGCATTAATACTGCTCTGGAAATTGCTAAGTTAAACCAGGATGTAGTTAATAGAGCCAGAAATCGAAACAGAAACATATCGGGAATGAAGCTTTTAGGTGGAGACACGCTTTACAGTTATGACACTTTAAGTAAAGGTGGAACTGTAGAAGGCCTGATTGTAGTCGTTCCTTGGTTTCGTGAAGCTCAGCAAGCAAAAGACTTTAGCAAAAAAGCAAAAGAGCAATGGCGAGGAGAAGTGAGTTGGCGAACAGCAACCAGCTACGACGCTACCCAAGCGCTTATTCATGCTTTGTCTGCGAATTCTACAAGGACAACAGTTATCGAGAATTTAAAAAATAATTTTGTTGTAAATAATACAAAAACTTCTGGAGATACACTCCAATTTAATCCTCAGGGAGAACGACAAACGGAGCCAATTTTAGTTCAAATACAAGGTGGAAGGTGGGTTATGCCATCCCAATAGCAGAAAACAACAAAACAGTCAAATATGCAACAGAAATTAATCAAATTTTTGTGTAAAATAGGATACAATACCCTAGTAGTATACTCTTAAGGCCATGGCAAAGTTAGTATCTCGGAGAAACCCTTATATAATCGGTCGTCCAATCGATGACCCAAAACTACTTTTTGGACGGCAAGATTTATTTCATGTTCTGAAAAATAATCTCAGCCAAGATATAAAAGTTACTTTGTTGCATGGTCAAAGACGTATCGGTAAGTCGTCAATCATTCGTAACATTGCAAAATCTGTTGAATTAGAAGACTTTGTTTTTATTGCTTTCAATTTAGAAGATTATACTCGTGAGAATCTTGGCAAAATCTTAGCAGATCTGGCTCAAGAAATTATTGAACAACTGGAAATAGATGACCAAAAAATTAAGCCGCCTACTATTCAAGATTTAGGTAAAGAACCATATATTTTTTACAGTCAATTTTTGGCGAAAGTTCTCAACGAATTAGATGGTAAAAAGTTAGTTTTTTTATTAGATGAGTTTGAAGCATTAAGCGATAAATATTCTAATTCACTTTTGGAGAACTTTTTCATTTACTTGCATTCTTTAATTGAAGTAGAACAAAAGCTATTTTTAGTTATATTTGCTGGTAGGCAATCAGCAAATATGCCAAATTTACTCAATTCTTTTGAAGATGCTGATATTCATGAAATTGATTTTTTAGATGAAGATACTGCTACACAGCTAATTACTCAGCCTGCTCAGGGAATTTTAGAGTATAGCCAGGAAGCGATTAAAGCCATTATTGAACTATCAGCGGGACATCCTTATTTTATTCAAGTCATCTGTTTTGCTATTTTTGTAAGAGCGAGAGAATTAGACGAATCACGTATTGGTATTGAAGATATAGATAATATTGTTGATAAAGCAATTGAAAATGCAGAAGCCGGTCTAGCATGGTTTTGGGATGGTTTGAATGTTCCAGAAAAAGCAGTGTTTTCTGCGGTGGCAGAGTCTCAGAAAATAGCTCCAGTTATAGAAACTCCATTTCAAATATTGGAGAAATATGGAATATTTCAGAGGGAAGTTATAGAAAAAGCTCTAAAAGAGCTTGTTACTCATAAATTTTTAGATGCGGAAGGAAAGAAAATAAAAATTGAGTTAGTGCGTCGTTGGTTGCTGCAACGTCATCCATTGCGACAAGAAATTAAGGAATTAGAAAAACTCAACGAAGAACACCATTATTTCACTGACGAACACAAAAAACAGTATTCATTAGAGGAAAAAAAACAGAATAATTTCAATGATGACACTACTTTAGGTTCGATTCCTAAAAAATATCCCTTAGCTGTACTTGAAAGACAAAGATCCTTTGATTTACAGGAGGAAAATTACTCTAAAGCTTTAGAACCTGTAAGATTTTCTATACAAACTAAGACCCAAAAAAAGGAAATTTCAGAAGAGGAAGCAAAGGATCGAAGTATCTCGAATATAGAAGTATATTCTCCAGTAAAATCTAGGTTATCTAAAGGTATTCGTTACCTTGCAGCAGCAGGAGTAATGACAATTGTTGCTGCCTTAGTAGGCACTGGTATTGGTAATTTGTCAGCACGATGCTTGGCAAGCGACAATAAAATATTAGGTGTTTTTTGTGTAGACAATCCAAGTATTAATTTAAGTAGTGGCGATCGCACTTTTTTTCCTATTAAAAATAACACATATCGAGACCAAGCGATTGAAAGTTTTCAACTCGCTAATTATTCAACTGCTACTGAATTATTTGCAGAAGCAAGAAAAAGCGATCGCACAGATCCAGAAGTATTAATTTACTATAATAATGCTCGCGCTAAGCAAACAGAAAATCCTTTTCTTTTAGCAGTAGTTGTTCCTACAAATAATACTGATTTTGCTCAGGAAATATTGCGCGGTGTGGCACAGGCGCAACAAGAATTTAATGATAAAAATGGCTTAAATGGTAGACTGCTTTCTGTGATCGTTGCTAATGATGGTGACGGCAAAGAACCAGAAAAAGCCAAACAAGTTGCTGCTGAGTTGGTAAAAAATCAATCTCTATTAGGAGTAATTGGACATAATTTTAGTGAGGCAACACAAGCAGCTTTAACAGAATATCAAAAGGAAGGAATACCAATTATATCTCCTGCTAGTAGTACTACTTCATTACACGACAATAGTGTTTTCTTTAGGACTATACCTTCAAATGCGGCAATGGGAGATAAATTAGCCAAATATGCGATTAATAACTTGCGTTTAACAAGAGTAGTCATCTTTAACTCGACAAGTTTATTTAGTCAAAGTATGACGGAAGAATTTGAAAAGAAATTTCAGGAGCTAGGAGGTAAAATTATCGACCAAGTAGATTTAACAAAAAGGACGCTAAATGCCGAAAAAGAAGTTAATCTCAGTTTAGATAAGCAAGCACAGGGAGCAGTTTTAATTACAGATCAACAATATAGTAATGTTGCTTTAGACATTGCTAAAGCAAATAATAGTTTAACTAATTACAACCAAAAGAAAGGAAGATTAAAATTATTAAGTACTAATCCTCTATATAGCGATGAAATATTAAGTCAAGGTGGAAAGGCAGTAGAAGGTTTAATTACAGTCGTTCCTTGGTTTAGAGACGCAGAAAAAGCCAAAAAATTCGCTCAAACAGCTAAAAAATTATGGACAATTGATGTCAGTTGGCGTACTGCTAGTAGCTATGATGCTACACAAGCTTTTATTCAACATTTTTCTGCTAATTCTAACCCCAAAACAACTCTCGCAAGTTTGGTAAATGCCAATTTGTCAGTCAAACAAACTTCAGGTGAATCACTCAAATTCAGTTCTCAAAGAGAACGAGAAACTGAGCCAATTTTATTAGAGATAAAAGATGGGAAGTATGTTGCAGTACCATGAAGAAGAATACAGAATTCAGAATCAATTGATGAGAGGTTTAAATTCCCAACTATATTGAAGATCGGTAAATCAAATATTTAGTGGTAAGCTTAATTGCAGTACCATAATGAGTTATGATGACAATTTTGGATTTTAGATTGCAGAAAAAATCTAAAATCTAAAATGTAAAATTCAATGACTCCTAACTTTTGTGATGTCACTTACGATTGTTGTCAAAATTGGTACTTCTAGCCTTACCAAACCAGAAACAGGACAATTAGCACTTTCTACCATCGCCACCTTGGCGGAGACACTCTGTCATTTAAAACGCCAGGGACACCGAGTGATTTTGGTGTCCTCTGGCGCTGTGGGGGTGGGTTGTGCGCGGTTAGGCTTAACCGAACGTCCCAAAGCCATCGCTCTTAAACAGGCTGTAGCAGCCGTTGGACAAGGTAGGTTAATCCGTGTATATGATGATCTTTTTAATACACTACAACAACCGATCGCTCAAGTATTATTAACTCGCAGCGACTTGGTACAGCGTAGCCGCTATCTCAATGCCTACAACACTTTTCAAGAGTTGCTGGGATTGGGAGTAATTCCCATAGTCAACGAAAATGATACCGTAGCAGTAGAGGAACTAAAATTTGGCGACAATGACACCCTTTCGGCATTGGTTGCGAGTTTAGTAGAAGCCGATTGGTTATTTTTGCTCACCGATGTCGATCGCCTCTACTCAGCCGATCCGCGTTCCGTACCAGACGCACGACCGATCGCTTTAGTTAGTAGCATTAAAGAATTAGCTCAATTACAAATACAAACAGGTTCCCAAGGTTCTCAATGGGGTACCGGCGGTATGTTAACAAAAATTTCGGCTGCGAGAATTGCGATCGCGGCTGGAGTGCGGACTGTAATTACCCAAGGAAGATTTCCCCAAAATATAGAAAAAATTATCCAAGGTGAATTGATTGGGACGCATTTTGAACCGCAACCTGAACCAACTTCTGCGCGTAAACGTTGGATAGCTTACGGCCTTGTACCTGCGGGAAAATTGCATTTAGATGAAGGTGCGATCGCGGCAATTTCTTTGGCAGGAAAATCGTTATTAGCAGCTGGAATTAAAGCAGTAGAAGGAGAGTTTGAGACACAAGATGCGGTGCAATTGTGTGACACTAATGGTCAAGAAATTGCCAGAGGACTTGTGAATTATAACAGCGATGAACTCCAAAAAATTCGCGGACATCATTCACGAGAAATTTCCACAATTTTAGGCTACGCCGGCGCGGAAACTGTGATTCACCGGGATAATTTGGTTTTGATTTAGGATAGGAATAAGTGACTACTAACTGGGAGGTTGTTTGAAAAGTCATGATTGATGTATCAAATATTTTTTACCCCACCCTAACCCTCCCCTTGCAAAGGGGAGGGAACCGTATTTTTCTTGTTTCCCCCCCTTTATGTGGATTAAGGGGGGTGATTAAAATCACAGTCAACTACTTTGAAATATTGTGATTTTGAGTTATGCATACCGAACCACTATCAACATAAAATATCCAGTTTGTAAATTGCTCAATCGATCGCATCCCCTCAAACCAAATTTCAAACTAGCATAGAAGCGATCGCCACAGCCCCCCATAAAGGCGCATCGTCACCCAACGCCGCTGGTACAACTTCAAAATCAACCTCTGGCAAAGCCGTCTCCCGCGCCACTTGACGCACCACCCGCCAAAAATCCTCCCCCGCCTTCGTCACACCACCCCCCAGCACAAAGCGCTGCGGATTCATCAAGTTCGCCACATTCCCAATACCCACACCCAGCGCCCAAGCAGCTTTGTGTAATACTTCCTTAGCCACATCATCCCCAGCCGCCGCCGCTTCACTTACCAACTGTCCCGTCAGTAACGTTAAATCATCCCTCACCAAACCCCTCAACACCTGGCCGCGCCTGTGCGGTTCGTTTTCCAAAACTTCCTTAGCATTTTGCGCCATATAAGGCCCTGAAGCTAAACGTTCTACACATCCTCGCTTCCCACACAAACAAACCAGCCCAGCGGGATCTACAACCATGTGTCCAATTTCGCCAGCCATTCCACCTACACCCCGCCAAGGCTGGCCATTGAGTATCCAACCACCACCCACGCCGGTGCTGACAGTCATATAAAATAAACTATCGTAACCTTGTCCCGCCCCAAAACGATGTTCTCCCAAAGCCGCAACGTTAGCATCGTTGTCTACACCAACACTCACACCAAACTCTTTCTCCAACAAGTCTTTGAGAGGAATATTTTCCCATCCAGCGACATGATGAGATAGTCGCACCGTCCCCGTGGAAGCATCTACAGGGCCACCAAAGCTAACACCGATCGCACTCGGTTTTGTATCTTGTAGTAGAGAGTAAATTAGCGATCGCATTATTTCCAAGTCAGTGCTAGCATTTGCATTTGCTGGCGAGAGGCGGCGTTCATAACGCAACCATTCTCTCGCACCGATGTTTACTAATGCAGCCGCTAATTTAGTTCCGCCAAAATCGAGAGCTAAAATTAATGTCATTCACTCACCTGTTTTTGAATCAAGTACTCCATCAATAAACTGTTGCAATCGTTCATAATGTGAACCTTTCCAATAAATGCGATCGCAACTTTGACAGCGCTGAAATTCCTCAACCTGCGATCGGAGTAGAAATTGGATAGACATTGATAATATCTCCATCCGCAACAATGTAAGAAAAATCTACATATTCATCATTAACTTTTATACAATCAACTTCTGGATGAGGAACACCCAAAGATTCAATCATGTCCTTAATAGAGGCTCTCTCATCAAAAGAATGGGAAATTCTCAGTTGCTTTTGATGCCGTGGTAAAAAATGATTCAATTCTGCGTGGAAGTAGAAGTATGCGATCGCCATAGCCAGACAATTTTGGATTTTAGATTTTGGATTTTGGATTGCCCCCACGGATAAATCCGCTTGCTGTCTACCATCAAGGAATCATACCAAATCCGGTTTTCAAACCCCCAAAAAAGTGTATTTTATAATCACAACGGAAAAACTGGTTCAAATGAGTGGTTAAACCGTAAGGGCACAACATTGTTGTGCCCTTACCTGTACTTCATTTACCTGAAATACTTTGTCAATGCGATGTCTACGACGGGCGTAGCTGCGGCACTTTTGGTGATGGGGTTGATGTGGGCGATGTCTACGACTAGCTACGCCTACGCACTCTGAGCAACTGTGTCAAATTAGCGATGTCTACGACGGGCTACGCCTACAGACTTTTGGTGATGGGATTGATGTGGGCGATCGCTCTAATCCAAATTGTAGTTATTTGAGCAAGTAGAGGTTTGTTGAGGCAAATAGAATAAAATAAAAACAACACATTAAACTTAATTTTATGGATTTGCAATCCCGAATTGTTATAGATCCTAACGTCCTTGTCGGCAAACCAATTATTAAAGGTACTCGTCTTTCTGTTGAGTTTATCATTGACCTTCTTGCTCAAGGCTGGACAAATGACGAAATTCTCCGCAACTACCCTGGTATTACCCTCGAAGATATTCAAGCTTGTTTAGGCTATGCTAGTGCCAGCCTTAAAGCTGAAAAATTTCCAACTTTTAGCAGCATTTTATAGAGGCTATTCTCTAGTTAGCTTATTTTCCCAAGCGATGTCTGGCGACAAGCCGATGCAGCGTCTACGCACGCTTCGCAGCTGTGTCCAATCAGCGATGTCTACGACGGGCGTAGCTGCGGCACTTTTGATGATGGGGTTAATGTGTGCGATGTCTACGACGGGCTACGCCTACGCTCTGATTTGTTGCGGATACGAATTATTCATAGTTAATGGTTTAGCATAAAAGCATAACTTAACTTAATAGACTTTTTGGAATCTTAAGATGACTTATGGAGTTAAAGCAGAATATTAGAGCAGTAATTCATCCAGGTGAACAGCACGGATACGTAGCAGAATGTCTAGAAGTTTCCGTAGTAACTCAGGGAGAGACTCTGGATGAAGTTGTTCATAACCTTCGTGAAGCAGTCGCTTTGCATTTAGAAGACGAAGATCCAACTCAATTTGGCTTAGTAGATAAACCTTCTCTAATGGTAACTTTTGAACTCCAACTAAAATATGCCTAGACTCAAAAGATTATCAGGTGCTGAGATTGTTGATATTTTGGGTGAGTTTGGCTTTGAAGTACACAGCCAAAAAGGCAGTCATATTAAGCTGCGTCGTTCTGGTGTAGAACAAAAAGAGACTTTAACAATACCATTACATCGGCAGTTAGATACAGGAACTTGCAAAGCTATTTTTAGACAGGCAAGTAAATACATTCCTGAAGAACAACTTTTTCCATTCTTTTACGAGTAAAGTAACGTGAGTTCGATGGGTTGAAAAAGGCAAAAAGCTTGCTATGTATGGATTTGCAAAACTGGGTATACAAAAAGGCGATGCCTGCACAGTTGAGCAAATTCATATCTAGCAACCTTTTTGGGCTTTTCTATCCATCGAACTCACGTTAAGAGAAAAGCGATCGCCAAAATTTATGTAGCCTATAATACTTTAATTACTTAATCTTTAACCACCAGACATAGTATCCATCAAGGAACCGTTGGTCATTATATACACAGCTATACACCCTGAGCGCATTTGTCATAATTGAGAAAAATTTCTATTATATAGAAAGTACCAATCTCTGCTATAGTAATACCTCCCGACGATGAAATGCCCATTTACCTTAATTTAACCAAACTCTTGGAGACGAGAAAATGTAAATAAAATATAAAGATTATCAAGTACTTGCATTTCTTATTGACTTGCTGTTACAGTCAAGGCAGATGCCTAAAATCAAATCCCAATCGGATTTTCAGGAAGTTAGATTGGGTAACAGGGTAAACACTAAATTTGTTAATGTTGATATTAGTGATGCTGCTAAATAATCAGTCACTAGTCTTCATCGTTAACATGTCAGGCATGGAGTACAGGGTACTAAAGCATTTATCGCTGAATTAACTACTTGGCATTGCTGAATCTAGGGGTGATTATCGCGGGGTAAGCATTTTGCCCGCATTGAAACTTGCGTTGGCGAAGCCTACCAAAGGTATCGCCACAAGTCAGCAGGCTACATCAAACCCAGTTATTTTTATTATTCTCAAAATATTGAGAATAATAAAAATATCTATACATAGATAGATATATTAGAATATTTGATTTTGCTAAAAAAATTAAGTTTACAAAAGCCGAGTTTCAGCAAGGGAAAATTTATGAGATACCAAATAACAATAAAACTAAATACAAAATTAATGCTGTTGGTACGGAAAAATATGTCTTGACACTGTTTATCTCTATTGTGGAGAATTGATTAACTGTCAAGAGGTTAATCAATAATGATGTTATAAAGCGCCTACCTAGTTTTAACTGGGAAATGCATATTGTTCTTTTTTATTCCCTTGAATCAAGGATATTGTAACGAAGAACACAACTGTATTTAGCAACACATTTTGTCCATAAAATACACTAATGAGTATAGTTAGATGAATACCTTTTTTTGTTCTGATTATTCGCGGCAAGCAGGAGAAGATATTATTGGTAGCGCCACCAATTACCAAACTTATATTTTAATTGAGTGTCCTCCGCCTTGGACATCAGAAGCGTTGAATTCTAAATGGGTGCCGGAGAATTTGAGGATTTTAGTAGACGAAGTGAAGCGTGCTAAACTACCGATTAGATTCCTCTTAATTGCTAATGATTTATCTCATAAAGTTAACCACACTACACTTTTGATTTATCAAAAAAAAGAGGGTTTGAGTAATGGATATGATAAGCAAGAGTTTATACTGTCAAATATTGACCAAGTAGCAGCAGTTGTCCAAAAATGGTTATGGGGTATTGGCTCTAATTCTGAGGTTGAAACTAGTGCAACTAGAGATATTTTAGTGTGTACCCACGGTAGCCATGATAAGTGCTGTGCCAGATACGGAAATCCCTTTTATTTTCATGCTACAGCAACTATTTCTGATTTGGACTTAGACAATGTGCGGATTTGGAAATCATCACACTTTGGTGGACATCGGTTTGCACCAACTGTTATAGACTTGCCAGAAGGAAGATACTACGGCGCTCTCGATCGAGATTCGTTCAAATCGATTTTGACTCGTACTGGCGAGATTCAATGCTTGCAAAAAGTCTATCGAGGTTCGGGAATTTTGCCACCTGCACTTCAGATTTTGGAAAGAGAATTAATCCTCAGTGAAGGGTGGGATTGGTTTAATTACAAAATTGCAGGCAAAATATTAGAGCAAAGTTTAGACAATAATACTATTTTAGCTGAGCTAAGTTTTGAAAAAAGTTCTGGTTCTCTCTACACTTACCAAGCTAAACTTGTGAAAGATGTAACCAAGACTCAAAAACTTAAGAGTTCATGCAATGCTGCACAAGAGTCAGTGATTACTAAATATGCTCTATCTAGTGTCTGGCTTACTTCTACTAAGGTAATGACTTATAGTACATGAATAGAATTCAGAATTCAGAATTCAGTCAGGATTTAGTATTTGTAGGGCGCGTTACGCGAAACGCTAACGCACCCTACGTATCTTATTTATCTGCCAGTCATAGATAATTTCTTCTGAATTCTGAATTCTGACTCCTGAATTCTTATTAAACCATATTTAAGACTTTTCGTAACAGTGCTTGGTCTTCTAATTTGACTTTTAGACGACCATTTTCGATATCTCGAATCCAGCTTTGGCTTTTACCTGCTAGCTTTGCTAATTCTCTCTGGGAGAGATTCAAATTTTTTCGCGCTTCTAAAATTTGTTCGCCCAATAAATCGTTCGTGGCTGTGGACTTTCTTTTATTCTTAACAGCTCGCCGCTGCTTTTTCTGTGATTCTGAAATTTGTTGTTCCCATTCTGGTGGTAGTTCAAAAGCCAAAATTCGGGCATTCATTAGCAGATTCCACTTACCACGAGGGCCTGTATCTGTGAGGCGAGTTTCGGCACCGCCGTCATTAGTCCAAAATTCCAATGCTTCATCTGGATCTTCGGGAATATCCATTAACTTCGCCCACAAAGGTTGAATTTCTGGTGGGTAGGTAACTGGGTCGAAAATTGGTTTCATTCCATAATGATTGAGAATTTCCAAATCGCTTTCAAAAGTTCGCAGCAGACGTTTGCGTTCTTCGCGTTGTCTGGATGCGAGGGCGACTTTTTCTTCACCGTAAGCAACACGCAGCAAAGTAGGAATGGTGATACGTTGTTCTTTGCCCATTTTGGTTTTAAACAACAACCACAACATGAGTCGGACTGCTCCTTCATGTTGTTGCCAAATGCTCATGACTGTGGTTGGCAGGGTTTTGGGGAGACTGCCATATTGATAAAATGCGGTTCGCTCTTTACATGCTTGTTTGTTTAAGAAATATTGTGACCAAATACCGGCTTTGACTTTAAAAGTTAGCCCAATTAGATATTTGCATCCGAGAGCGTCTTCTTGAAAGTGGTGCTGAATGTCCACTAAGTGCCATAAACGGCTTTGTTTAACAGAGAATCCGTTAATTCGCCCTTGTTGAGGCCAATCGATGGAGATAATTAGTGAGCAAGCTTGTTGGACAAGATTTTTCATTAAAGCTAGCTTGGCTGCTTTGTTTAAGTCTTTGCGTTTCTCCATTCCCAAATATTTTTCAATTTGGCGTTCATCGATCGCAAATTCTTGCTCCCAAGGTTGATCTAAAGCTGTAGCATAAGCTGCAAAAATTAGATGTATGCAAGCGGCTCTAATATCCAGTCCCTCAATTGCGGCTAAATCTCTGGCCTTGTCGTTCACCTGAAATGGATCTTGGATGTGAAAAGCGATCGCTCCTCTACCTTGGTTGATTTGTCTGCCATAAGACAAGTAACCTTGTTCATCGGTTTCCCAATGTAAGGATGTGCGCTGCGCCAGTACGTTACAAGCTTCCCAAATGGCGATCGCTGAAGCAAATGGGTTATTCTTTCCATTAGAAAATAAGTCTAAACTGGTAGCATCTCTCGGTTCAACTTTACATCTGCCCTTTTTCGCTTGCCAAGGAATGGGAGAATTAGTTGGACAAGCTATTACACATTGCGGTTTTGCGTAATAGCCTTCACAATTGTTACAAAGACAAGGATCGATCCAGTATTCATTGTCTTCTATTTTGATTGCACCCGTAGGACATTGGGGACGGCAATTGTCACATCCAACGCAACTGTTGTTAGGAATTGTATAAGGCATATGGCTCTTTTCCCACTCTAATCGTTGAGATGTCTGGCTCAGGTCTCCCCTGGATGAGTCCTGTTTATTCATCACTCGCTACCACATTATGTTTTTGGCGAGAATAGTCTTTTCTCACCCTCAGCTAAAACACATATTTACTTTATTTGTCATTTGTCATTTGTCCTTTGTCATTTACTAATGACTAATGACCAATGACTAATAACCAATGACTAATGACCAATGACCAATGACTAATGACAGGCTTAACCAGAGAACATGTAGCTTGGATGCATACTAGCTTACTAACTCCCCACATCCATATGCTTGACTTTGCATCCAAATTTCAAGCTCTTTAAAACTTTCAAACCGAGCCTAATATTACTTCTTTATTAAATATACATTTCATGAATTAAATAATTAAGTTGTTCGTAATGAGCTTAGAAAAAAATCTTAACATTTATTTAATTGTGTACTTAAGGAACATTCGATCTTTTACCGGAAAACCTTACTCAAAGTATTTTTAGCCAACATTTAACTTGATTAGAATTATCTTTCATCTGATTTATTAATAATTTTAATATTTAATGCCCGATCTGATTCTGCTATAAAAATTACACTTCTTTCACAATTAAGTCCTTTTGATTCAGTGAGCTAAGGAAAAACAATAGTATTTACTTTATCAGCTTTTATCTAAATTTTGAAATCAAAACTAAATCATAAATTGTTGCTTTTAAAAATACATATTGCATATATCAGAATGTAATTAATAAACATTAGATTTAGTATATATAGATACTTTTTGTATATATTTATGCCGCTGAATTTCAAAGTATTTGAAAAAAAATATCATTACATTAGGTTCTATTTGCTATAAATATTAGTCAGTTATCTATTCTTTTAGTAACACCTGGTTAGGGTAGCACTGCTGTGTCACCCTACATGCACGATAATTGTTAGCAATAAATTGCATCTATAAAATGTCACTAATAAATAATGTAAATACTAATTTAAAGTCATCGAATTTTGATGACAAAAAAATAATTATTGAATATCAAAAAAGCAAAATATTAGGATAATATAATGATTAAAGTAAGAACAAATTGCAAGGCAAAATTGCCGAGGATTCATTCATGGCACAACTAACAGGTTTGACATTTGGTGGTAATACTTGGACACCGAAATTTGCTCAAGAAATTGACAAAGATAAATGTATCGGCTGTGGCAGATGTATTAAGGTATGCGGCTACAATGTACTAGGTTTGAAAGCGCTCAACGAAGAAGGGGAATTTGTAGAAGATGAAGATGATGAAGAAATTGAACGGAAAGTGATGACAGTTAGCTATCCAGAAAACTGTATTGGTTGTGAAGCTTGTTCCCGGATTTGTCCCAAGAACTGCTACACCCATGTTGCATTAAAAAATTAAGCTTTTTGGGGTTAGTGAATATTGTTGTTCGTCCAAGGAGGCACTGTTTGTAGAAAGGGCAAATCGTCCCAGCAAGGTAACTAGAGGGGAATATATATCTTTACTTGAACTCCTAAAAAGTTCATAGTAGACAAATGCGTAAATCGTAATATGTTAGTTATTGACAAATTTAAACTTGCTGCTAGTGTAGCCCGATCGATATTAGGACTAACAGTGTCCTCCAGAACAACTAGCTTTTCTGGAAAGAGTGCTGAGTGCTGTTAGCAGTAACGGGGCTTTTAGCCTGTAAGAAGTAATGAGTAAAAAGTAGTACTTATGAATCTTTCACTCTAAGCCGAGGCACTCACTACTTAAAAATAATTTGATGCTTAGTAGGTCTAATTTTAATTTTTACTCAGCACTGTTTTTAGCTTCCTTTGTCATAGGAGTTGAAATATAATTGATAATTTTCTGGGGGGAAGATATGAAAAAAATCTGGAAGTTTCCCCCATTTTTTATAGCTGCACGTTAGAAAGTTAATTAAGTGAAAACAAAAAACACTGCCCTGTGAAAGGGAATGGGGAATAGGGAATGGGGAATGGGGAATGGGGAATAGATAACAATGCCCAATACCCAGAAAATCACACCTTAAAAGACGGTTTACAGAGCAGGTAGTATGTATGCAACAAGTTCCTGTTTCACTATGGACTCTGGTTGCTGGGATAGTAGTCACAGCAATTAGCATTTGGATTGGTCAAAACCACACTCTACTACCGGAACAAGCATCGCAACAAGCGCCTTTGGTAGACGGTTTTTTCAACGTTATGTTTACCATTGCGATCGCTCTCTTCTTAGTAGTAGAAGGAACAATTGTGATTTTTTTGGTTAAGTATCGTCGGCGTCGAGGAGATGACACCGATGGCTTACCAGTGGAAGGCAACTTGCCTTTAGAAATTTTTTGGACAGCAATTCCAACAGTTATTGTTGTGTGTTTGGGCATCTACAGTGTAGATGTTTTTAACCGTATGGGAGGCTTTGAACCTGCGGGTCATCCCCATTCAGTAGCTCATGTTAATCATATGAGTGGAACCGCTCTTGCAGCTACTCTAAATGATACCGCCGAAGCAACAACAGCTCCAACAATTGCCCCAACAATTGGAATTGGCGCGTCTCCTAAAACCCAAGGCAAACCAGCTGACTTAGTTGTTGATGTCAAAGGCATACAGTATGCTTGGATATTTAACTATCCTGAAAGTGGCATTACTTCTGGGGAATTGCACGTTCCCGTCGGTGCTGATGTGCAACTCAACCTTTCAGCAGACGATGTAATTCACTCATTTTGGGTGCCAAACTTCCGCCTGAAGCAAGATGCGCTTCCCGGAATTCCCACCGAACTACGATTTGTCGCCACCAAACCAGGTGCATATCCTGTAGTTTGTGCTGAATTGTGCGGTGGTTATCACGGCTCAATGCGGACACAGGTAATTGTCCACACACCAGAAGAATATCAAACCTGGTTGACAGAAAACCAAGTTGCTCAAAAGCAGCATCAAGTCGTTGCAATTAACCCTGTTGAGTTATCAACGTCAGAGTTTCTCGCCCCTCATATCCATGATATGGGGATTAGTGCTGCAACTCTAAAGTCAGTAGTCATGAGTCATTAGTCATTGGTCATTAGTTATTGGTCATTAGTTATTGGTCATTAGTCATTGGTCATTAGTCATTGGTCATTAGTAAATGACAAATGACAACGGACAAATGACAACAGACAAAAGACGAAAGGCAAATGACAACGGACAAACGACAAACGACAAACAACAAATGACAAATGACAAACGACAAAGGACAAAAATATGACACAGGTAGAATTTCCACCCAACACTCCACCAGAAGAGAAGATCGCCCACACCTCTCATCAACAAGCGTGGAAGTGGCAGGATTATTTCACATTTAACATTGACCACAAGGTTATTGGTATTCAATATCTTGTGACGGCGTTTGTGTTCTATCTCATCGGCGGATTGATGGCGATCGCTATTCGTGCCGAATTAGCAACACCTGATGCAGATTTACTCGACCCCAATCTGTATAACGCTTTCATGACCAACCACGGGACGATTATGATCTTCCTGTGGATTGTCCCCAGTGCCATTGGGGGATTTGGTAACTTTTTGGTACCTTTGATGGTTGGTGCTAGGGACATGGCTTTCCCGAAGCTGAATGCGATCGCCTTTTGGTTAAACCCACCAGCAGGTGCGCTGATATTAGGTAGTTTCCTGTTTGGCGGTTCGCAATCAGGTTGGACAGCTTACCCACCTTTGAGCTTGGTGACAGCACCAATAGCTCAAACTATGTGGATATTAGCGATCGTTTTGGTGGGAACTTCTTCAATTTTGGGTTCACTGAACTTTGTGATCACCATTTTGATGATGAAGGTTCCCAGCATGAAATGGGATCAAGTACCCCTGTTTTGCTGGGCAATCTTGGCAACCTCCATTCTGGCGCTTCTCTCCACACCTGTATTAGCAGCGGGTTTAATTCTGCTGTTGTTTGACCTCAACTTGGGCACCTCCTTCTTTAAACCAGATGCAGGCGGTAACGTTGTTATTTATCAACACTTGTTCTGGTTTTATTCTCACCCGGCAGTATATTTAATGATTCTGCCCATCTTCGGCATTATGTCGGAGGTGATTCCAGTACATGCGCGGAAGCCAATTTTTGGTTATAAAGCGATCGCTTATTCCAGTGTAGCCATCTGCGTCGTCGGTTTATTCGTCTGGGTACACCACATGTTTACCAGCGGTACACCCGGTTGGATGCGGATGTTCTTCACCATCTCCACCTTACTTGTTGCCGTTCCCACTGGCGTGAAGATTTTCGGCTGGGTTGCTACCCTTTGGGGTGGTAAGATTCGCTTCACCAGCGCCATGCTTTTCGCCATTGGTTTGTTATCGATGTTCGTCATGGGCGGCTTAAGCGGCGTGACAATGGGAACAGCCCCCTTTGATATTCACGTCCACGACACATATTATGTGGTAGGACATTTCCACTACGTTCTGTTTGGCGGTTCCGTGTTTGGCATTTACGCCGGTATTTATCACTGGTTCCCCAAAATGACCGGACGGATGTTGAATGAAACCTGGGGACGCATTCACTTTTTCCTCACCTTCATCGGCACGAATTTAACTTTCCTACCCATGCACGAATTGGGTTTGAAAGGAATGCCACGAAGAGTAGCAATGTATGACCCCCAATTTATCGACCTCAATCAAATTTGTACCTTTGGTTCATTTGTTTTGGGGATATCAGTAATTCCCTTCGCCATCAACATTATTCAAAGTTGGTTGAAGGGACCCAAGGCAGGTGATAATCCTTGGCAAGCTTTGACCCTAGAATGGACAACTAGCTCACCACCAGCCATTGAAAACTGGGAAGTGTTGCCAGTTGTCACTCATGGCCCTTATGACTACGGCAATGGTCATAGTACTGAAGTGCAGCCAGCAGGGACACCGGAAGCTAGTGTTTAGTGGAGCTTTCGTGGCGAATTGAGGGTTTAATTTTAAACGCAAAGGGGCGCAGAGTATAGCGCAGAGGAGCGCAAAGTTATTCGTTAGCACTTAGTAAATTCTCTGCGTACCTTTGCGTTTACTTTGCGTTCCTCTGCGTTTAAAAACACACGCAACGGGTAATATTGTCAAGAAATCTATGACTATAGCTACAACAGAACATGAAAGCGCAGGACATCACGAAGAACATCCAGATTTAAGAGTTTGGGGACTGTTAACATTCCTCGTCTCTGAATCCCTGATGTTCGGCGGATTTTTTGCCACCTATTTGTTTTTCCGCGGCACTACAGCTGTTTGGCCTCCGGAAGGAACAGAAGTAGAGTTATTGTTGCCGACGATTAACACCATTATTCTGGTGTCTAGCAGTTTCGTGATTCACTTCGGCGATACGGCGATTAAAAAGAATAATGTCAAGGGAATGCAACTGTGGTACACAATTACCGCCATCATGGGAGCAATTTTCTTGATTGGTCAGGCTTATGAGTACGCAACTTTAGGATATGGTCTGACTACCAATGTCTTCGCCAACTGCTTTTATTTGATGACAGGATTCCACGGTTTACACGTTTTTGTGGGACTGTTATTCATATTAGCTGTGTTGTGGCGATCGCGCCGTCCCGGTCAATATTCTGCAACAAATCACACCTTCATCGAAATGGCAGAAATTTACTGGCACTTCGTAGACATTATTTGGATTGTTCTTTTCACTTTGGTGTACATTCTTACACTGTTTTAAAAGTGAGTGGGGAGTAGGGAGTGGGGAGTTAGGAGTTAGGAGTTAGGAGTTAAGAGTTAGGAATTATTTTCACTCCCTCATCTCCCTCATCTCCCTACTCCCCACTCCCCATTCAGGAGTTAATTATGCAAGTCAATACAAATAAATTCTCATGGTTTCAAGTTCCTGATGATGTCAAAAATTTATTGATTCTAGCAGCACAAAACTGGGAAAATACATCAGAATCGGAAAAATATATTCAACAAGCCTTAGCCAAAACTGGTGAAAATACAGATGTTTTGGTAGCAGCATATAGATTTTTCTACTATAAAAATAATTATTCTCTTGCACTACAAACAACAATCAAATTATTAGATAAAATTAAAGAACTAGAAAAATTACCTGACGAGTGGGAGCAACTTCAGCCGATATTAGTCAATCGCAAAGAAGACCCACAAATTCGATTGTACTTGAATGCCTATGCTGCTTCTGGATTGGTTCTAGCAAAGTTAGGAGCAATAGACGAGGCAAAAGAAATCAGCGCCAGAGTCAAAGAGATAGACGAAAAGCATGATTTTGGAGCCGGAATTCTCCTGGATATTTTGACACGTCCGGCAGAAGAAGACGATTAATTAATGTGTGGGGAGTGGGGAGATGAGGGAGATGAGGGAGATGAGGGAGAATTATTCTTAACTCCTAACTCCTAACTCCTAACTCCCCACTCCCCACTCCCCACTCCCCCTTTTTCAATCAAGGTGAAGACTCATGAACAATTGGTTATCTACTTCGTCTTACTCTCTCTTAGGAACTGCGAGTAATAATAACCCTATCTTTCCTCCGATTTACATACCTACTACACCACCTGTAGGCAGTCTTCCTAATATTTCACCGATCGTTGTCATTCAATCTTCTCAAATGAGATTTTAAAAGTTATGAAAGGTAGGGATTGGCTGGTAACGGGAGACGGTCAGTATCAAGCCTGTAAATCTGTGAGAGCATGGGATTTATTGAGGGATAATTACCGCGTTTATCGGTTTTTAACTGAGGTGGAAGATGTTCTCAATAGTGTGGAAGATGAATCAAGTTGTTTGCCGGAAATTCGGATGCTCGTCAGGCGCTTGTTCGTCAATTCCTACTGGGTGCGGAGTCAGCATTTAGAACCTTCTCCGAAAACGGGAACCTCTGTTTTACTCCTATATGATGAATTGGGTTTTCCGTTGACTGTGCAAACAGTAACATTTGCACCGGGAACCCGATCGACTATTCATAATCACGGGACGTGGGGAGTAGTGGCGGTGTTAAAAGGTCAGGAAAAAAATACTTTTTGGCAACGCACTCATAGCTCAGAATCTCAAGACAAAATTGAATGTACGGGAGAAATAATTCTGTCTCCAGGAGATATTATCAGCTTTACTCCCGATGCAATTCACTGTGTAGAAGCACTGGGTAATGAACCAACTGTGACTTTTAATGTTTACGGTGAAACCGATCCAAAAGAAAGATTTGAGTTTGACTTTCTTACCCATAAGGCTAAGAATTTTTAAAAGAGAATTCTGAATTCAGAATTCTTTGTAGAGACGCGATTCATCGCGTCTTCATCCAAGAACGTGTTGCGTTCTTAATTACGAATTACGAATTACGAATTACGAATTTGTATAAGAGGTAGTAGCATGGCAAGAGTAATTTTTTATGGAAAACCAGGCTGTAAAGGTGGTACTAAGCAAAAAGTTTTGCTCACAGCTGCTGGTCATGAGGTGGTAGAGTACAATTTGCTAACAGAACCTTGGACAGTTGAACGGTTGCGTTCATTTTTTGGCGATCGCCCCGTAGCCGAATGGTTTAATCGTTCCGCCCCACGAGTAAAATCTGGTGAGATAGTTCCGGAAAAAATTGATGCCCAAACTGCTTTGGTGCAGATGTTGCAAGATCCGCTGTTGATTCGCCGTCCTTTGTTAGAAGTAAGCGATACCTCCGGTGGGCAAAGCCTACGCCGTGAAGTAGGATTTGAGGTTGAAAAGATTGATGCTTGGATTGGCTTAAAGCCTGTGGATGAATCCTTCCGAGAAATGAGCGAAAATCTGATGAACCAGGATTTGCAAGGCTGCTCCCACAGTGGCGATCGCAATCATCATCATCATCAGCAAGGTGGCTGTAAGCATCATGGTGAAGAACACCAAAAGCAAGGCAGCTCTAGCCATTAGTTATCTAAAAATATGAGGGCACAGCATTGCTGTGCCCCTACCCTCTATTGTTTTTAACGGACGCCGGCAGTTTCTAAGGATAAGTCTTGAAACATGGGTGTGCTGAGGTAGCGTTCGCCGAAGGAAGGCTGAATCATCACGATTAAACGTCCGGCATTTTCTGGACGTTTACCTACTTGAATGGCGGCGCATAAAGCTGCACCGGAGGATATTCCAGATAATAAACCTTCTTCTTTTGCTATGCGTCGCCCAAATGCGATCGCTTGTTCGTCGCTGACTCTAATTACTTCATCAATTAATTCTAAGCGGAGAACATCGGGGACAAAACCAGCGCCAATGCCTTGAATTCTATGGGGCCCGGCTTCACCGCCTGAGAGGACTGGGCTGTTGCTGGGTTCAACTGCGATCGCCTGAAAACTCGGTTTGCGGCTTTTAATTACCTCTGCAATCCCAGTAATCGTCCCACCAGTACCTACTCCCGCAATGACGATATCCACTTCCCCGTCTGTATCCGCCCAAATTTCTTCAGCGGTGGTTTCGCGGTGAATTTTGGGATTGGCGGGGTTGCGGAATTGTTGCAGCATCAAAGCATTGGGAGTATTCGCTACAATTTCTTCGGCTTTGCGAATTGCTCCCCGCATCCCCTCAGCCCCCGGTGTCAACTCCAAAGATGCACCATAAGCTCTGAGCATAGCCCGTCGTTCATGGCTCATGGTTTCCGGCATTGTCAAAATTAAATCGTAGCCCCGCGCCGCTGCTACCATTGCTAGAGCAATTCCTGTATTACCTGAGGTAGGCTCTACTAAAATGGTTTTTCCTGGCTCAATTAAACCCTCTGCTTCTGCCGAGAGTACCATACTTAAGCCAATGCGGTCTTTCACTGAAGCCGCCGGGTTCATACCTTCGAGTTTGACAACTATTCTTGCTACTACTCCTTCAGCTTGAGGAATTTTGTTCAGTTCAACTAAAGGAGTTCGTCCAATAAGTTCTGTTACGTCTTTAGCAATCCGCATTATTTAACTCCTAAAATTCTAAATCTTAGTGCAGAGTATCTATTTATAACAATAAGCTTTTGTGTATTGATTTTGTAGTTGAGCGATCGGAATTCAAAAGCCAAAATTCAGAAATCAGAACAGTTACATAATCAGCATAAAACTTGATGAATCAATATGCCAATCGTAGTAAATTTCTGAGAGGTTGTTTGAAAAGTGGTATGTTGTTGTGATTTTAATCGAATTATTACCCCCCTTAATCCCCCCGATATATTGCGGGAAACAAGAAAATCCGGTTCCCTCCCCTTTACAAGGGGAGAGTTAGGGTGGGGTAAAAATATTTGATACATCAATCATGACTTTTCAAACATCCTCTGAGAAATTCTGAATTTTCAATATCAGTTGCTCGTTTGTGGAATCAAAAATACTGCACTGTCTCTTCCTTTATGATGAGTGTATGTACTATGTATTTTAACTCATCGGCAAAATATATAAGTTTAAGAAGAACTTTTCAAATAACAATCTAGATATTAATCGCTATAATTCAATTTGTTATGGAAATATGAGTTATCAAATAAAATTTAATTGCTTTTTATATTGATTCACTCTATCCTTATCAAAAGACATCGATATTTTGTTTTGAGTACAGATTTTTGAAAAACAAAATTTTGCAAAAACAGTCTTTAATCCTTGCCTACATTGCTTTGAGGTTGAGTACTCCACACACCAGAACCCCACCTCGAAAACACTAGAACCCTGCCTGAAAAATACTAGCACCTCTACCCCAATGAATTTTTAAAATACTTATCAGGCAACAATTACAGGCGTTGAGTACTATTGTAATGAATTTAATAATCTTAATAGGGCTGGGGTAAACTGTTTTGTGGAGAGGCGACTGATATAAATCGTATAGGATTTACGCAGAGATTCCCCTCTACCCCCCAACATTCCTAAGCGAAAGCTTAGTGAACTAGGGGGGACTTCTTAATCTCTCTTTTGAGAATCAACAGTCATTAGTCATTGATCGTTTACAAATAACAAATGACAAAGGAAAAATAACATTAGTCGTTAGTCATTAGTCATTTACAAATGACTAATGACAAATAAAAAATGACAAATCTTACTAGGTGCATACTACCTAGCAAGGGAGAGCCAAGATGAAAGCCAAATTTTTAAATGTCCTTACAGTTTGCGTCGTTACCTTAGCAGTGCTTTCTCCGGGGCTAGTAGTATTTGGCATAATTTGGGAGCGACATCTTGAATTATTAGAATCACAGAATTTAGCCTGCGAAGTTAAAAAAACTGATGTGGCGATCGCTGTGACTCCCCAGACAGAAAATACACCATTATCTCAGACTAACATCAAAACCTCTGAGCAGAATGTGGTTAATCAAATGCTGAATCTTGCTGAGCAATATAAATTTGGCACTATCCTACAATGGTTCTTCTTGTTAACCCCGATTTGTGTTGGGTTAGGTATTATCTTTTACGACAGATATCTTGTTTATCGTGCTGCTGTTTTAAGAGAACAAGTTGAAATGTTGGAAAGGTTGTGGCAACAAAGTATTGAGCAGTAAGCAATCAGACATTATTAGAGTTATTAAGAGATTTTCAACTCTCTATCTACGCTACAAAATTGTTCATTCAAATCAAAAAAATCACCATGACAGAACAACGCCAACACTTGTATTTTAACCTGATTGATGAGCTACTGAAATGCCCTAACGGTCAGGAACCAGAAATTTTAGAAAGTCAGCCAGAATTAGTTGATTCTGGCTTAGTAGAAACAATGTTACAAGTGGCAACTATGTTCGCCCATGAAGGCAATCAAGATGGTGCAAAATTTTTATTTTTTGTAGCGCGTGAGTTAGCTAAACAACTGGGTTTATATCCTGAAGTTCCTGAAGTTTCCAACTCGGAAGTTGCTAATAAGGAGTAAAAATGCTATTGACTTCAACTGATGCCGGACAAATAGCTTTAGAGCTACTCATGGCAGATTGGAACATTTCAGAAGAAAATAGAGAGTGGTTTACAATCTTTAACTCTCGTCTGATTGGCGAGAGTTGGTACATTGTAGAACTAGGTGTAGAAGGATTTCCAGATCGGTGGTTTATCCAAGTGTATGACAATGGAGTGTGCGATCCAAACTACACATTTATTTCACCGATTCGTGGCTCTGAAGGATTTACAGACTTTGTAAATCTCCCGGATATTGTGGCAGAGGTTTTAGTCTGTGAACGCAATGCTCGATAATAAGAATTAAAAATTAAAAATCAGAATTCAGAATTCAGAATTCAGGAATCAGAATGAATTAGAGGTGTACCAAATCAGGTATACCTTTTTTTGTATAAAATGCAGCAAAATTTAAAATTCAGGAGTAAGAAAATGTAGAGTGCATTACCCTAGAGCATAACGCAGCATCAACAATTCAAGGTGCTTATATCGGCGCGACAACGTACCCTAAATATTGCTGAATTCTGTTAGCGCAGCGGGGCGTAGTCCATTCTGAGTTCTGAATTCTGAATTCTGAATTCTCTTTTAATATTTTATTTCAGTTAAATAAAGTAAATTGTTATATTTAACTGACAAAATTATGTTATATTAAATAGAGTGATGAACGCTACAGAAATATCAGTTAAAATGATTGCTGAAGACATCTTAGCTAAAGAATTCACAAGAGTCGTCAACCACTACTATCCACAAGTTGGGGAATTACTGGACGGGTGTCATATAAAAGTCATCACCTGTTTTTGGGGACGACCTGCTAGACGCTTGCAATATATAGGAATTTATTGCTCCGATGAAATGATTTCCTATGTGCAAGCCCAAAAAGAAATACTTCGAGAAGTAGCAGACAACATGGGTCTAATGCAGGTAGTCTGCATAAATGCCAAGCGATTATTGCGCGATCCAATGTCGAAGCTCAAACAGAACAATCCACGCCTATGGTTGGAGTTGCAGTGGGTTGCTACCTAACAGGAGTTGACGCGGGGACGCGGGGACGCGGAGAGATTTTAATCACAAGTGATTAGTTGGACATGAAATCAGAATTTATCAGGAGTCCAATACGATCGGTATATTCATTCATCATCATGTTCTCCTGATTTTTGAACTATTCTGAATTCTGACTCCCGAATTCTGAATTCTGACTCCTGACTAGACTACTAAAATAGCCAGCACAGACGGTGGGTAAAAAGTATCAACGCAAGTAATGAAAACTGGAATTTTCTGCAATTACGAAAATCATCACCAAGATGCTCGTCGTGCCATTTTTGAGCAAGTAACCCTGATCGAACAGGCAGAAAGCTTAGGGTTTGAGGAGGCTTGGGTGAGTGAGCATCATTTTAGTGAATCCAATCTTAGCCCATCTATGTTAGTGTTAATGGCACACTTGGCGGGATTGACTTCAACTATCAAATTAGGCACGGCGGCGGTGTTACTGCCATTTCATAACCCGATTAGGGTAGCAGAGGACATCGCCACTTTGGATAACTTGTGCAATGGGCGATTATTATTTGGAGTTGCCAAAGGAGGGCCTTTCCCCCAACAAAACAAGCATTTTGCGACATCAACGAGTGAATCGCGTCCCAAAATGCTAGAGGCGATGGCATTGATTGAGAAGCTTTTATATGAAACTAACGTATCATTTAATGGGCAATATTATCAATGCGATCGCCTGACAATTTACCCCAAACCATTGCAGCAAAAAATTCCCGTGTATGTTGCCACTGGTGGTGATGATGGTATCGAGTTTGCCGCCAAACATTCCTTTAGTTTGATGGGTGGCCCACCGTTTTCTCTACCGAGATTGAAGAATACCATTGCCAAATATCAAGCATTAAATGCTAGTGGTGCCGAAAACTTAGTGCTGGCACGCTTTTTTTATGTTGGCAAAACAGATCATGAGGCAGTGAGTGAAGCGTTACCTTTTATTCGCCAATTTAGCCAGAAAATGAAAGCTAATTCTGCCCAAGTATTGCAGAAGAGTGCGAATCCCAACCAAAAACCATTCGATCGCACAAACATTTGTTTCGATGAAGATTATTTGATTGAGAACTCAATTATCGGTGATGTGGAGACTTGTCGAGACAAAATCAAAAAATTTCAGGACGAATTAAATTTAGGTACGCTAGCACTCAAACCCTCATCTTTAGATGTACAAAAAAACCTGGAGAGTTTGACGCGCTACAACCAAGAGGTGCGAAATTATGTCGTCTAAATTATACCTGCTGCCTCCCGATGATTTACCTCCACCTGAGGTAACAAGAGAGGATGGAATGTTGCAGATGGAGTTAGAACAGTCCACTGGCAGATGCTTTTATCAAGCTTGCGATCGCATTACGCGAGTGCTGTTATCTAATTGTCAGTGGTATCTGACAACAAATGCCGACATTCTCACATTAATTATTGACTGCCCTGACATAGTATCTTACTGGCATATTGTCAGCAATATTCCCCAGCTAGGTAATCGGTTAGAGAGGTTTTCTACTAACGCCAAAATTCGCGTTTATCCACCATTTGGTAAAGGAATGCCCTTTGAAATTGGTGTCAACGAAATCTCAGCTTACCGAGATTGGCTTTGAGATCAAGAAACATCATATTTTGTCACACTCTGTACTCTGAGAGTGCAGGGTGTTGCAATTTTATAATAGTTATTTACTTTGATATTCTTAGTTTTTAAATTTAGATATAATTGATTATTAAAGTATAAAAATACAAAACTTTACTTGAATTTTACCCATTCTCAAAGGTGGCGAAAACGAAGTTATAATTCGAGAAGCCTTGCAAATTCTGCGTCAGGATGAACAATTAAATCAACTTGAAACAGTTTTGGCTTTTTTTGCTACGTTTGTAATAGAGAGTGCCCTAGTCCAAGAAATCATGAGGTGGGATATGGCTGTGTTGCGTGAGTCGCCTTGGTATCAAGAAATTTTACGTGAAGGAGAAGCACGCGGGGAAGCACGCGGGGAAACACGCGGACGACGAGAGGAATTATATTCAGGTATTGAATTGGCACTGGAGATTAAATTTGAGACCCCTGGCTTAGATTTAATGCCAATCATTTACCAAATCACAGATTTACAGCGATTAAAAGTAATTCAGCAGGCGATTAAAACGCTAAACACAGTTGAAGAATTACAGCGAATTTGTGATTAATTTGCTAGTTAAAAAAGCTGGTGGTTCATTTTGTAGTTCCACCAAAAATGTTCAGGCTTAGCATTCACGCGGTAATTGCTGCTGACATATTTGCGATCTTTTCAGTCAGCCATTTATACCAACTATCTAACCCTGTACCAGTAGTTGCAGAAACTTGAAAAATCTGAATTTTCGGATTAACTTGCTTCGCATATTCCATGCACTTTTGTATATCAAATTGCACGTAGGGTAGCAAATCAATTTTAGTCAAAATCATGATGTCACTAGCGCGGAACATGTGGGGGTATTTTATTGGCTTATCTTCGCCTTCCGTGACAGAGAGAATTACAACTTTGAAAAGTTCTCCTAAATCAAATAAAGCTGGACAAACCAAATTTCCCACATTTTCAATCATCACAACTGAATTCAACGGTGGATTTAGTTGTTGTAAACCCCTGTCTATCATTGATGCATCTAAATGACAGCCTGTTCCGGTGTTAATTTGGATGACTTTACAACCTGTTTCTTGAATTTTTTTAGCATCATTAGTAGTTTCTTGGTCGCCTTCAATTACACTAATAGATAACTGATGCTTTAAATCATTGATAGTGCGAGTTAAAAGAGTTGTTTTCCCAGCACCAGGAGAACTCATTAAATTTAAAGCAAGAATATTTCGACCTTTAAACCAGCCTCGATTTTGGGCTGCTATTAAATTATTTTTGGCTAATATATCCTGTTCTAATGATATAATTGTGCCATGTATTTGGGCATGAATTTGAGATGCTTCTGTGTAAGTATCGTGACTGTGGAAATGGGTAATCACAGTGCCATCAGCTAAAGTATGAGTATGGTGATGGTGATTGTGTTCAGCTTCACTCACTTCCAAATTGGTAATTTTGGTTTCCCCATCATCAGAACAACCGCAGGTTACACACATAATTCCTCTATTTCGATTTCTTTAATTTTGAGTTCTTCACCAGATATTAAATCTAATTCCACGCTACCGCAGTTACAGATACCAAATGGTTTATCTAGATAAATTTCTGCATTGCATTGGCGACATTTCGCTAAACCGGGAATTTCTAAAATTTCTAATGTTGCCCCTTGTAAAACTGTACCTTGAGTGCAAATATCAAAACAAAATCGGATAGCATCGGGCATAATAGCTGAAAGTTTGCCAATTTCTAATACAACTCGTTGTACTTTTGCACCTTTGGTATGTTCAGCTACAATTGCGACAATATTTTGAGTAATTCCTAATTCATGCATATAAAAATATCTTAAATATTAACAAATTCGTGGCAATTGGTCGCCTACTAACATATCAACAATACGTTCAGTACCAAAAATTGTTTTTAACAATACAATACCTGGAGGTGAGGTAATAACTTCACCGATAATACAAGCATCTTTTCCTGCTGGGTGAGATTTCATCGCTGATAAAATAGATTCAGCAGACTCTCTTTTTGCCACTACAACTAACTTACCTTCATTAGCTAAATACAATGAATCTAAACCCAAAATTTCGCAAAAACCTTTTACCTCTTCACGCACTGGAATAGATTCTTCGTAGAGGCGAATTCCTACATTGGAATTAAAGGCAAATTCATTTAAAACTGTCGCTAAACCTCCGCGTGTCACATCCCGCATTGCATGAACTTGGGGACAGATATTCAGGATAGTTTCTACTAAATCATGTAACGGCTGACAGTCACTTTCAATATTAGTTTCTAAAGCTAATTCTCCACGGGCAATTAAAATTGCTGCCCCATGATTGCCTAATTCGCCATTAATAATTACAACATCACCAGGTTGAATATTTTGGGCAGAAATGTTAACTCCTCTTGGGATGATGCCAATACCAGCAGTATTAATAAACAGTTTATCGGCAGCACCGCGATGTACAACTTTTGTGTCACCAGTGACAATTTGAATACCTGCTTTTGTTGCGGCTGCTTTCATGCTGGCTACAACACGTCGCAAAGTTTCTACTGGTAATCCTTCTTCTAAAATAACGCTACAAGTTATATATAAGGGTTTAGCACCACTGACGGCTAAATCATTAACTGTGCCGTTGATGGCTAATTCTCCGATATCACTACCGGGGAAAAATAAAGGGTCTACAACATAGGAATCTGTGGTAAAAGCGAGTCTGTCTCCTTGTTGTAAAAGCGGGGCTAAGTTGAAGGTTGCTTGGTCTTCTAATTGGGAGAGAATTGGATTATCAAAAGTATTAACAAAGATATCGTCAATTAAATCGCGCATGGCTTTACCACCGCTACCATGTGCAAGAGTTATATGAGTGTCTTGGATTTTATGGCGGCGGTAAAGAGGCTTTTTTATTTGGTTATTGGGGGGGAAGTGCATTTATTTAAGGTGGATTTTTAAGGGAATATCACGCACGAGGCAAGAGAGGCGCTGAGGGAGGAATGGAGGAGTTTTATCTACCTTTTTCTTCGTGTCTACCAGTATGTTTGTCAGAATGTAGTTGTCCTCCAACTGCCCAATTTTCACGTTCAAATTCATGGATGTGAATGGTTATCCATTCTGGCTTGGAATTCAAAGTGGCGACAAGTGCATCGGTGATGGCTTGAACTAGTTGGCGCTTTTTTTCGATGGAGTGTCCTTTGGCAATTTGGACTGTAATAAATGGCATGGAAGTTATCCTCTAATGGTGTAGTTGTGGAATATAAACTCTTAATCTAAAGAGAAACCACAGGCGGGGAGAGGTTCTTGGGTTATGGTTATTTTTGGTTTTTCAGCTATTAATTTTTTAGCCATAGTAGAGAGTCTTCCATATTTGTAATAAGCTGCACAAGCACCTTCAGAAGATACCATACAAGTGCCAATGGGTGTTTCGGGTGTGCAAGCTGTCCCGAATACTTTGCATTCCCAAGGTTTTAATACTCCTTTGAGAATTTCTCCACATTTACAAGCTTTATGGTCGGCTACTTTGAGATTAGGAATGGTAAATTTAAGTTCGGCGTCAAATTGAGCATATTCAGGTTGAATTTTTAATCCTGAAGAGGGAATATCGCCCAAGCCGCGCCAATCGAAACTCTCTCGTACAGCAAAAACTTTATTGATGGCTTCTAGTGCTACTTTATTCCCGGCTTTTTGGACAATTCGATTATATTGGTTTTCGACTTCGCAACGATTTTCTACTAGCTGCTGCAACAGCATCCAAATTGATTGGAGAATATCTATAGGTTCAAATCCTGAAACCACAATTGGCTTATTATATTGTTGGGAAATAAATTCGTAAGGCTCAGTACCAATTACCATGCTGACATGACCAGGCCCAACAAATCCATCAAGTTGTAAATCGGGATTATCTAATAGTGCTTTGAGGGCGGGAATCACAAGGACGTGATTGCAAAACATACTGAAGTTAGGAATTTCTTCGGCTGTGGCTTGCAGGATGGTAAAGGCGGTGCTGGGGGCTGTGGTTTCAAAGCCTAAGGCGAAGAAAACTACTTCTTTGTTGGGGTTATCTTTGGCAATTTGCAGGCTATCTAGGGGAGAGTACACCATACGGATGTCTGCGCCTTGTGCCCTGGCTTGCAGTAAGCTTGTTGTGGAACCAGGAACCCGCATGGCATCGCCAAAGGTGGCAAAGATAACGTTAGAATTTTGAGAGATAGCGATCGCATCATCTAATCTCCCTTTTGGCATCACACATACTGGACAACCAGGCCCATGAATTAGTTCAATGCGATCGGGTAAAATTTCTTCAATGCCATATTTAAATATAGAATGGGTATGCCCGCCGCACACTTCCATAATTTTGATAGGTTTTTCTAGTCCGTCGCATAATTTTGCAATTTCCCGACGTAAAACTTCAGCTTTTTCTCTTTCGCGGAATTCATCAACGTATTTCATAGGAATAAAACCATAGTTTTTTGAAACAAACCGCAAAGGAAGAAAAGAACTAAGTTTTAGAACTAGTAAACTAAGTCTCTCTTTTCTCTCTGCGCCTCTGCGTCTCTGCGTGAGAAAAAAGTCTATTATTTAACTACTAATCTCCACTTGTACTGCTGCTAATTCTCGCAACAACTCTAGTGTTTCTGCTGCTTCCTCTCCATTAATTCGATTCATCGCAAAGCCAACATGCACCAATACCCAATCTCCAATACATGCTTCAGGCGGATGTTGTTCATCCACAATACAAGCAATATTGACTTCGCGCTTAACCCCACCAACATTAACAATAGCTAACTTATGATTAACGTTGGTAATTTCTATAATTTGACCAGGAATTCCTAAACACATTTTTATCTTCTTTGCGCCTTTGCGCCTTTGCGTGAAATAAATTTATACTTTTAATTGTGCAGCCGTAATCACTGCTTGCCCTAGAGATAATCCCCCATCATTCGCTGGAAATAAACTGTGAGTCAACACTTTTATTCCCCAACTTTGTAAGGATTTACTAACTTCCTCTAACAATATACAATTTTGAAATACTCCTCCCGTTAAAACAACCTGATGAATCAGATTTTCTTGACAAAGACGTTTAACCATCTCCACAATCGCATTAGCTAAACCTTTGTGAAATTTAGTCGCTATAATTTGTTGTGGAATCTGTTGTTGCAAGTCATGCAGTAAAGCTTGCCACATTGGACGCGGGTCTATACAATAAATACTATCTGAAAAGCTAAATTCAAAAGGATATATTAGCATTTCTTTATCATTATTTAAGCTATTAACATTGACTAGAGCTTCCATTGCGATCGCAGCTTGTCCTTCATAGCTACATTCATCTCTATAAATACCGATAGCTGCTGCCACCGCATCGAACAATCTCCCTACTGAAGACGCTGGAGGAGAGTTAATTCTTTTCTCAATCAGTTGATTAAGTAATTTGATTGGCTTATTTTTCAGAAATTTAATTATTTCTAAATCGGCATATTTTTCTTCACATTCATTCCAGAGATTAGCAGTCATTAATTGGGCATAAGTATTGCGCCACGGCTGATATATTGCTTGTTCGCCGCCAATCATTGCCACTGGTTGAAATGTTGCAAGTCTCTGGAATTTGCGATAATCTGCTAACATAAATTCTCCACCCCACAGATTACCATCTTCGCCATAACCCAAACCATCTAAAGCAATACCTAATACTGGAGGCGAATCTAGAGGAATATTATTTTCCGCCATACAAGCGGCAATGTGGGCGTGATGATGTTGAATTGAACTAATTTTAATTTGATTTTTATCAGCAATTTCTTTCCCAATTTTACTGGAAAGATATTCAGGGTGTTTATCAATGGCAATTACTTTTGGTTCGTGTTCAAATAAATTTAAGTATAAACTCAAAGCTTTTTGATAACTATAAAAAGCCGCACCATTTTCTAAATCTCCCAGATGTTGCGAAACAATTGCTTCATTTTCTCGTAACAAACAGAAGGTATTCTTTAACTCACTACCCATTGCTAAAATTGGCGGCACATTCTCAAATCCTGGTGGTAAAATAATCGCTGCTGGTGCGTATCCTCTAGCACGTCGAATTGTTTGAACTCTATCACCAACAACCCGGACCACCGAATCATCTACCCGATTAATAATGTCCCGATTATGGAAAATAAAATAATCAGCTATTGTTCCTAACTTTTCCCTTGCGTCATCATTATCAATACATTGTGGTTCATCAGCAATATTGCCGCTAGTTAAAACAATTGGACGATTCATCCGCCGCAAAATTAAATGATGTAACGGCGTATAAGGTAGCATAAAACCAAGGGTATTTTGCCCCGGTGCTACTGAAACTACAATATTAAAATTCGCAGAATGTGAAAGTTTTTCCCCCACCTCTATTCCCACTCCCCACTCCCCACTCCCCACTCCCTTCTTCCGTAATAAAACAATGGGTGCAGCAGGACTTGTTAATAATTCTTTTTCCTTAGCGTTTACAGTACAATATCGTTCAATTACTTCAATATCTCGTGCCATTAAAGCAAAAGGTTTATGATAACGTCTTTTACGATATCGCAATTTTTGTACAGCAATTTCTTGAGTTGCATCGCAAGCTAAATGAAAACCACCCAAACCTTTAATTGCGACAATTTCACCTTTTTGCAATAGGGTACAAACTGCATCAACATCATCTAACATCGAGAACATAGAAGCAGTAACTGCTTTTCCATCAGCGCGTTCTAACCAAGCTGAAGCACCGCAAGCATGACAAGCTACAGGTTGGGCATGAAAACGGCGATTTTCGGCATCGTGGTATTCCTTTGCACATTCGGAACACATAACAAACGCAGACATACTGGTATTGCATCTGTCATAAGGAATGGCACGAATAATACTCAACCGAGGGCCACAATGAGTACAGTTAGTAAAAGGGTAACGGTAAAAGCGGCTAAAAGGGTCGAATATTTCCTTTTGACATTGTGGACAAGTCGCTGCATCAGGGGCAATTTGTGTTTTAATTGCACTATTGACGCTACTATAAATCACAAAATCATCAACGTTTAATTTGCCTGTGTAAGGAGTTCTTATTAGTTCATTAATTCTTGCCAACGGTGGACATTCTGTTTGTAATTTGGCGACGAATTCGGTTATTGCTTCTTCACTACCAGATACGCGAATTAAAACACCTTCACCATCATTACAAACATCTCCACCCAAACCACAAACTTTAGCAAGACGATATACAGTAGGGCGAAATCCTACTCCTTGAACAGTACCGCGAACTCTGATTTCTTCACTCACCATAGTTAAACTGCCACAGCAAAATTCGATTATTTCCAGAATCAGCTATTACTGCCGTCTTGCCACAAAATTTTATGCCGTAACACCAATTTAAACTATCTCGTTTTGGTAATCCGAAATTACGATTTTCACCTTTACTTTGAAAATTAATTTGTCCGGTAACCGCATCTGCCGTTGCACCTTGCAGTGATAAAATTGATTCTGGCTTTCTCCATCCTAACAGCCGAGAATTTGCAGTATCCGCAACTACTAACCACTCCCCAGCTATTCCAACACCATAAGGCATACTCAAGCTACTAGCATTAGGATAATAAACCCCTTGATTCATTTCCACACAATCAAAGCTTTTTTGCCCTAAAACCACTGCACAAGGGGTATTATTTTCCGTGGGTATTCCTTGCCAAATCATGACACGGTTATTGCCCGCATCGCTGACAACCAAATTTTCTCCCCAAAAAGTGATATCGTGACACCAACGCATACTCGCTGCGGTTGGAGAACCACCGCCATTTTCATTGCGAGATATCATATCCGGTTGTCCCAAAACTAAATCAGCAGGTTGGCAGTTTTCTCTTGGTAATTGATGCCAAATTAATACCCTACGATTTCCTGTATCAGCAACAAATAGCCGTCCTTGGTGATAGAAAACACCATAAGGCCAGTGCATTGTACTGGCAGATGCTTGTTGACTTCCCCTATTTGGTTCGTTATCAATAAAATTCGCTTGCCCTAATACTAAATCTGCTGGTACATTGCTATCTTCTGGTAAACTTTTCCAAATTAAAACTCGATGATTCCAAGCATCTGCTACAGCTAAACCTTCGCCACAACTACAAATTCCAGTTGGTACATTTAAAGTACTTCTTCCAGTTATACCTTTAGCATTTTGTCCTTCATGATAAAAGTCAGGTTGCCCAATTACCCAATCAGCCGCTTGACTATCTTTAGTAGGTAAATTCCGCCATCCCAATAATCGATGATGTCCTGTATCCGACACCCACAATAACCCATTTGAGAACAAACAAGCACCACGAGGCCCAAACATTGTAGTCGGATTGGGTGCTACAGGTATCACTAATTGTTCTGCTTGAATAATATTACCTAAAATTACCTCTGCACCTTGAGATGAAAAAGGTAAGTTTTCAGGAATTGCTGTTGCTTCTGGCGGTAATTGTGATATGGGATGAATTGTAATTGGGATATCCATGAACCGCAAATAGAGGCTGATAAATATTTAAAAACATTAATCCTTAACAGCATGTAACAACAGTAACATTATGAAGTTTTTGATATAAAATAATTAATGAACTTTTTGCAAAAGTCTTTCTTTGCGTTCTCCTCTCTGCGCCTCTCTTGCCTCGTGCGTGATAAAAAAAATTTGATAAATGCGATCGCAGGTATAATTCAGTTCACAGTCAAAAGTCAAAAGCCGATGTTTTTGACTCTTGATTTTTGAATTATTTCAACCTCTACGAACAAAAATATGACACTTGAGTAAGTCCTATACATGTCAAAATTTTTGCAGTTTCACAAAGACCTTATCACCTTTAATCTTTACTGGATATGGCTGAAGCGAAACATCAGGTGCAGTTAAACATTCACCCGTCTCTAAATTGTACTGAAATCCGTGGTAAGGACAAGTAAGAATACCATTTTCAACCTTACCTTCTTGTAAAGGATTGCCTAGATGAACGCAAGCATTACGGTAACAAGTAAACTTAACACCTTGGCGATGTAAAATTAGCGAAGTGCCAGCAAGTTGTACTGCTAACATACTCGATTCAGGAACAAGTTCCTGAGTTGCTACTTTTACCCAACTAGATGTTAACTGCCCAGAGAATGGACTGATCAAGCTAGAATTTGCAGTGTTAACAGTAGAGTTATGATTGACAGCGATAACCTTGGTGATTTCAGGACAATGGTTTTTAATTGCTTGTTCTACTCCCTGAGATAAAGTTAAAGTAGAAGCTGGACAACTGCTGCAAGTTCCTATTAACTTAACTTCTACCGTATCTGGTGGTTTAATTGCCACTAATTCTATATCCCCGTTATGGCTTTTTAGCCCTGGGCGAACTTCTTCAAGGGCTGTCTGAATGCGCTGCGCTAGTGGTGGTTTTGGTGGTTTAACTAATTCGTGATAAAGCAATACTGCATATATTACTTCATCACTAACAGCATGGCGCAAAGCTGGCATTGCTTCTTGTTTGAGGTTTTTAATCAAATTAGTTAATGCTGCTTTGTGCAAAGCTTCAATTGCTCTTTTTAAGCCTACTGCTACACACCGTTGGCTTTCATCCCACTCGGATATAATTGCCTCAAAGCGGTTAATTTCCTGAACTAATTCTTCAAGGTTGGACATGGAATTTTAGATTTTGGATTTTGGATTTTGGATTGAACAAAAATTGCAAATCCAAAAGTGCGGATGGGGCATGGCTCATTGGTTATTTACAAATGACCAATGACCAATGATTATTGACAGACAATTCACTTCATTTTGAAATCTTTGAGAAGAAATGGCATAATCATCCCTGTCACTAAACTAGATAATGTTACTGGTAAGCAGAAGGGAATTTCCGCTTGTGCAAATAACACTAGCAGTAGCGCACCTACAGCGGTAGCAATAGCAGTTCGCTGGATAAAATATATGGGGTCGCGCAGTAGCTTTCCCTTGAAAAATAACTTGGCAGAAAACCAGCCAATTTCTAACATTTTTCCTCCTAATAATTGGTAAATAAATTTAGTATGACTAGCCCTAAAATAATGGCGGGAATTACCCCAGCAGGAGCAAATAACGCACCAAGCATTGCTGAGAACTGATAACCTATATCTTTCCCAGCTAATAGCATCCCACCAATAGCACCGCCAATCATAGATAAAACTGTTGCTGTGACTAGCCAAACTAATTCTGTTGCTATGTTCAGATTGCCTGCTGCTAAACTTGTGAGAAAATCTCTGATAGTATGGCTTGTCAAAATTTCTTGCATTCTCTGTTTTCCTCCTTAATTAAGTTAGGGGAGTGGGGAGTTAGGAGTGAGGAGTTAGGAGTTAAGTTAGATGAAAAATTCATAACTCATAACTCATAACTCATAACTTCTAACTCTTAATTTCCGCTTCCAAGTCTTGTAATGCTTTAGCTACTATTTCTGCTTGTTCCATTTGTTGATGTATGGTAAAAATTTCTAAAGCTTGTTGATAGTATGCACGCGCTTGTAAGAGATTTTTGGGATTACCAGCTTCTGCTTTTTCTGGATCGTCGGGTAAGTTGAATAAGGCGTTGGCTTTGTTGGAAATTGTGTTAGCGTACTCTAGGGGTGTATCTTTAGAGTTACGAACTTTTAGGGCTTCGTTATAAGCTACGATCGCTCTTAAGTTATTCTCCACAGGATGGGAACTCACTAAATATTGCAAAGCGTTACCCAAATTATTTTGCAACATCGCATATTCTCTGGGATGGTCAATCAGATTAATATGCTTTAGCGCCACCTCAAATGATTGCACTGCTAGCCCTTGACGCAAGTATTCTCTTTCCGATGCTAAGGGCATGGAAAGATAAGCGATCGCAATATTGTTGTATAAAATGGCATATTCTTGCGGATAATCCTGCCATGTAAATATCCGCAAAGCCTCATGATAAGCTTGGATACTATCAGTTATCCGCGCTAAATTATACGGTACAAGTGACTGTAAGACCAGCCCAAAATTCATCTGTGTCTCTGCCACTTCCTCCGGCGAAGCTAATTGTTGTAAAATCGGTAGCGCTTCTTCATAACCTATTTTCGCTTGCAGCAGCAGTTGTGTGCTAACATCCGGTATTGCCTGTAACGTTCCTGACATCCCCACTTGCGCCCTGGCTTTTAATAGGGGGAACTCCTCACCACACATCTCATAAGCCCGGTAATATAAGCTAACTGCATTCCGCAAATCTTGGGCTGTTTTGGGCTTTTTTTGAAAGCCTTGGGCGATCTCAATCAGCATTTGGATTTTTTCATCTGCTGAGGCTGACTCCGATGCAACAGCCGCGATCGCAGCCTTAACTGCTGAATCTGTAATGCTAGGGGTCATAACTCTGCCGTACTCTAGCCAATTGGGTATTGAGTCTCTTGACACCCACGAATGATTAAGACGCGATCAATCGCATCTCATCACGGGCCATACTGATTTACGCAGGCTTCGAGTCCTTTTGGCGGAATTCCCCTTTTTTGTCCGAGGCTAGGGATTAGGGACTACGGTTAGGGAAGAAACTCAATGCCCCATGCCCAATGCCCAATGCCCCATGCCCAATAAATATAAAACACCCTATTTCTCAAATTCTAGGGGGAAATTGCCAATATTAATGTCAGCTTTAAACACCTGATATTTTCAAAATATTTTTTGTATCATCATCTAACACAATCCAAATATTCTTTATGGAATTGTTGACATACATATATGCAATATCTTTATAGGCAACTTTTATGACATTGGATAATGTACTACGATTGGGTAGAATCCACAATTCGCAACAAATGGTACAGCGCTTACATTAGCTATCCCGAACGGTTGTTGGGTACATTCGCCAACACCTTTGCAGAAGCCATAGCAGGCATTAGCAACATAGATAAACCCAAAGATAACGATTTCTTTACTCGCTCCCCAGTGAGTAGTGTACGCGATCGCTTTTAATAAGTGCCCAGTCCCAAAGGGACATGTTTGGCGAATTAGCATTGCCTCCCATTTTTTAGATGTTAGTCCTGGTTCCATGTATTGAAAAACATGACTACACTTTAAGCTAAAAGTGACAATGGAGATCGGCTATTTAAAAGGCTGGTCATGAACTTTTGCTGTAAAAAATAGGTATTCATAATTTATGAATCGGCACAAGCCAAAACGAAATCGTGGCGTTATACTCACTCGTGAAGGTTGGCGAAAGCTTCAAAAGGCGAAACTTGAAGGGGAACTTCGAGAAAAATCTGGCTCTAAGTACACCCTGGAAGAAATAAGTGAACGCGCTGGATTAACTTCAAATACAGTTGCAAAGATACTTACCAATCAAGAAGGGGTTGACAAACGAACGCTAGTTTATTTATTCATGGCGTTTAACTTAGAGCTAAATCCCCAAGACTATTTTAAGCTAAATACTAATTTGGAGAGACTTCAAGCCTTGGAAGTCCCCAAACGTGTTGATTGGGGAGAGATGGTGGATGTATCTGTTTTCTATGGACGCACAGATGAACTTACTCTACTAGAGCAATGGCTGATCCAGGAACGCTGTCGAATCGTGGCACTGTTGGGAATGGGAGGAATTGGTAAAACCTCTCTGGCTGCCAAGTTAGCACAAAAGGTTCAAGGATGGTTTGAGTACGTTATTTGGCGATCGCTCTACAATGCTCCCCCACTTTTTGACCTGCTGGCAAATTTAATTCAATTTTTCTCTAATGAGCAGGTTTTAGAAACTGACTTAGCAAAAACTGTAGATCGTAGGATATCACAACTAATTGAATATTTGCAACAACAGCGCTGTCTGATCGTATTAGATAATGTAGAGACTATTCTGCAAACAGGCGCTTATGCTGGATGCTATCGAGAAGGCTATGACGATTATGGCTTACTAATCAAACGATTGGGACAAGTTATGCATCAAAGTACCTTGGTGCTGACTTCACGTGAAAAACCCAAAGATATAGCGTCACTCGGAGGAGAAACACTGGCTGTTCGCTCATTACAACTGAGGGGTCTGAAAGAGGAAGAAGGAAAAAAAATTTTTCACCTCAAAGGTCTGTTTGGAGCAGAGTCCCAAGAGAAAGCACTGATTGAGCTTTATTCTGGTAATCCATTGGCTTTGAAGATAGTTGCAACGACTATTCAAGATGTCTTTAATGGTGATATTTGTGGGTTTTTGTCCCAAAAAACATCTGTTTTTGGCGATATCTGTGCTGTTTTAGAGCAGCAGTTTGAGCGTTTATCTAATTTAGAGCGTGTGGTTATGTACTGGCTGGCAATTAATCGTGAGTCAATTCCACTCTACAATTTGCAAGAAGATTTAACTTCATTAGTAATACCACACAAGTTATTAGAAGTTCTAGAGTCTTTGATCAGGCGAAGTCTCATCGACAAATTTCAGTCAACGCTAAGTGAAAAAAGTGGTTTACTCTTCACATTACACTCTGTAGTGATGGAGTATGTGACTAGCAAATTAATTCAGCAAACTTATCAAGAGATTGCAAATCAAGAGATTGTGCTTTTGAAGTATTATGCTTTGAGTAAAGCTCAGTCCAAAGACTACATTAGAGAAACTCAAAGACGCTTAATTCTTAAGCCCGTTATAGATGAACTTTTTACTATTTTTAAAACTCCAAGAAAACTAGAAAATCATTTAAATGAAATTTTAGTCAAGTTGCAAAGAGAATCTCCACTGGAACCTGGGTATACGAGCGGAAATATTCTCAACTTGCTTCGTCAGTTAAAGACAGATTTAAGAGGTTATGATTTTTCTAACCTCAGCGTTTGGCAAGTAGATATGCGGGGTGTAAGTTTACCTCAAGTGAATTTCCAAAACGCTAATTTATCTCAATCGGTTTTTACTAAAAATTTCAGTAACATTTCTGCGGTAGCATTCAGCCCCAACGGAAAAATTTTGGCGGCGAGTGACGCAAATGGCAAGATTTGCTTGTGGCGAGACTTTGCTGAGGGCGAACAACTTTTGACCTGTCTAGGACACATTGATTGGGTTCAAGCGATCGCCTTCAGTCCGAATGGTAGCACTCTTTGCAGTGGAGGTACTGACCAGAATGTGAAATTGTGGGATGTCAACACAGGTGAATGCTTGAAAACTTTAACAGGACATCCTCAGCGGGTACGAACTGTTGCCTTCAGTCCTCAAGGTGAAATTCTAGCTTCTGGCAGTGACGATCGGGCAGTGCGTTTGTGGAGTATTCCGGATAGTAAGTGTTACAAAATTTTAGAAGAACATACTGATTCAGTATTATCTGTAGTTTTTAGTCCTAAGGGTAAAATTCTCGCCAGTGCTAGTAGTGATAAAACCGTGAAGCTCTGGAATTTCCGCACAGGAGAATGCCTCAAAACTTTGCAAGGACACACCAGTTCGGTTTCCTCAGTTGCTTTCAATCCTCTAGGTAAGACCTTGATTAGTGCTGGTGATGACCAAACTGTGAAACTCTGGAGTATCTTCGATGGGAAGTGCCTGAGAACTTTCCAAGGACATAGTGACAGGGTTAGGTCAGTCGCCTTTGCTCCTAGTGGTAATCTCCTAGCTAGCGGCAGTGATGACCAAACTGTGAAGCTATGGAATTTCCGCACAGGAGAGTGCCTCAAAACTTTACAGGGACACACAAGTTTTATCTGTTCTGTTGTTTTTAGTCCAGATGGTCAAACTTTGGTCAGTGGTAGTGATGACCAAACTGTGAGGTTTTGGGATGTTAGCACTGGTCAAGCCTTAAGAAACTTACAGGGATACAATAATGGGGTGTGGTCTGTTGCCTTTGCTCCTGGTGGTCAGACCATAATTAGTAGCAGTAATGACCAAACCGTAAAGCTCTGGGATGTCGGGGATGGTAAATGCTACAAAACTTTGTGGGGACACCCCGATCGAGTCAGAACCGTTGCCTTTAGTCCTCAAGGTAATATCTTGGCAAGTGGCAGTTACGATCGACTTGTGAGGCTGTGGGATAGCAGCACCTGTCAATACTGTAACATCTTACGGGGACATACTGGCTGGGTAAAGTCAGTTGCCTTTGCTCCTGGAGGTAAAATTCTCGCCAGTGGCAGTGATGACAAAACTGTAAGGCTTTGGGATGTCAATACTGGTCAAGTTCTGAATATTTTGGAACATAGTCATGGGGTATGGTCGGTTGCTTTCAGTCCTGAAGGTAATATCCTGGCCAGTGGCAGTGACGATCAAACAGTCAAGCTCTGGGATATTCGCACAAGTGAATGTCTCAAAATTTTGTCGGGACATACAAGTTGGGTATTGTCCGTCGCTTTCAGTCCTGAAGGTAAGACCTTAGCCAGTAGCAGTAAAGATAAAACTGTGAAGCTTTGGCATGTTAGCACAGGTGAATGTCTCAAAATCTTGTTAGGACACACAAGCTGGGTATTGTCCGTTGCTTTTAGTCCTGAAGGTAAACTTCTGGCTAGTGGGAGTGTAGATCAAACGGTAAGGTTGTGGGATGTCCAATCCGGTCAATGTATCAAAACTTTGCATGGTCATACCCATTGGATAAGATCAGTTGCCTTTAGTCCAGATAGTCAAACTCTGGTAAGTGGCAGCGAAGATGAAACGGTAAAGTTGTGGGATGTTTTGACGGGTGAATGCCTAAAAACTTTAAGAAACGAAAGACCTTATGAGGGAATGAACATTACTGGTGTTACAGGTTTAACCCAAGCAACTATTACTTCTTTGAAAGTTTTGGGAGCAATCGAGAATTAACTCTCTCCCTGGTTTGACTTCGCTTCACTTTGTGTTGAGTCTGGAGCTAAGAGGCGGCTTTTAAATTTATTCGTTGCATAAGCAGCATTTTTTCTAGCCATTGTAATTGACTTTTAATGACTTCTCAATTACTATTATCTCGTAAACTACTAAGTAATAAAAATCAGCCTCAAATTAAAAACATTGAAGAAGAATTCAGGAGTCAGAATCAAGACGCTCGATGACTAGCTAACGCTTCTCTACGAGACGCTAAATGCGAACGCTATCAGTCGGTTATTCAGACGCCAGTCATACAGAAAATATTGCTGAATTCTGACGAATGACGCCTCTATTCTGTTCGATAAATTTTAATTCACTTCCATTAGACTAAATACCACTTACAGATTATCTAGCTCATTTTGTAACAACTCTAATTTACTGAGAAATACCTTTCCATACACACCAGGGGTAGAAGCTTACTACTCCAAATGCAATTGTTACTCAGAAATTATGAAACCAGAGAAACACAAACGCAATCGTGGGCTGATACTGACTCGTGAAGGCTGGCAAAAGCTTCAGAATGCCAAACTTGAGTGGGAATTTAGGGAAAACAATGGCTCCAAATCTACCTTAGAAGAATTAAGCGAACAAGCTGGGATCACTCCTGTAACCTTTAGAAAGGTAGTAACTCGCGAAACCGGAGTTGACAAACGGACACTTGTGCGTTTGTTTATGATGTTTAATTTAGAATTGGATGTAAGCGATTATACAAGCCGAGATTCTCATTTCAAAGGACAGGAAGACTTGAAGAACCCCAAGCGTGTTGATTGGGGAGAGATGGTCGATGTCTCTGTTTTCTATGGACGTATAGCTGAACTGACTCTGTTGGAGCAATGGCTCATTCAGGAACACTGTCGAGTAGTGGCGCTGTTAGGAATGGGAGGAATTGGTAAAACCTCTCTAGCTGCCAAGTTATCACAAAAGGTTCAAGGATGGTTTGAGTACGTTATTTGGCGATCGCTCTACAATGCTCCCCCACTTTTTGACCTGCTGGCAAATTTAATTCAATTTTTCTCTAATGAGCAGGTTTTAGAAACTGACTTAGCAAAAACTGTAGATCGTAGGATATCACAACTAATTGAATATTTGCAACAACAGCGCTGTCTGATCGTATTAGATAATGTAGAGACTATTCTGCAAACAGGCGCTTATGCTGGATGCTATCGAGAAGGCTATGAAGATTATGGCTTACTGATCAAACGATTGGGACAAGTTATGCATCAAAGTACCTTGGTGCTGACTTCTCGTGAAAAACCCAAAGATATAGCGTCACTCGGAGGAGAAACACTGGCTGTTCGCTCATTACAACTCAGTGGTTTAGAGGTAGTAGCAGGGCAGAAAATCTTTGAAGCCAAGGGATTTTCTGGCTCAGAGTCAGAATTACCAGCAGTCGTCGAGCGTTATGCAGGTAATGCCCTAGCTTTGAAGATAGTAGCGACAACGATCCAAGATGTTTTTGATGGTAATATTGGTGAATTTCTGCAACATTATACGGCTGTTTTTGGCAACATTCGCGATCTGCTAGACCAGCAGTTTTCGCGCTTGGCAAATTTAGAAAAGGATATAATTTACTGGCTAGCAATCAATCAGGAGCCAGTTTCGCTATCAGTAATACGAGAGGATATTGTATCACCAATACCACCACAAAACTTACTGGAGGCTCTGGAGTCTCTGGTAAGGCGCTCCTTAGTTGAGAAAAGCACAGCACTCTTTACACTACAACCTGTAGTCATGGAGTATGTGACTCAGCGATTAATAGAGATAGTTTGTGAAGAGATTGTCACTCAGAAACCTGATTTATTCAGGTGTCATGCTTTAATGAAGGCGACGGCGAAAGACTATGTGAAGGAAACTCAAATTCGCCTTATTGTTAAACCAGTTATAGATGGACTGCTTACAGTTTTTAGAACCAAAACAGGTGTTGAAAATGAGTTGTCTCAAATTTTGGTAAGGCTGCGAGAGGAATCGCCGCTAGAACCAGGGTATACAGGTGGAAATGTTATTAATTTGCTAAGGCAGCTGGGAACCGATTTAACTGGCTATGATTTTTCTTATTTAACTGTTTGGCAGGCAGACCTGCGAAAGATAAATTTACACAACGTCAACTTCAAAAATGCCGATCTCGCAAAGTCGGTTTTTTCCGAGACCTTTGGTGGAGTGATGTCTGTTGCCTTTAGCCCAGACGGGAAACTCCTAGCCGCAGGGGATAGCAATGGTGAAATTCACTTGTGGCGAGTGGCTGACAGTCAACAAATTCTCATCTTTCGAGGACACAGGAACTGGGTTGTGTCGCTTGCCTTCAGTCCTGATGGCAGGACTCTTGCCAGTGGGAGTAGTGACTGTACAGTAAGGCTGTGGGATGTGGGTACAGGTCGATGTCTTCACACCTTGGGCGAGCATGGTAATGAGGTTTGGTCAGTTGCCTTTAGTCCCAATGGTGACAGACTAGCTAGTGCCTGTGATGACCACCTAGTAAGGCTATGGGTTGTCAGCACTGGTGAATGCCTAAAAATTTTCCAAGGACATAAAAATTGGGTACTTTCAGTTACCTTTAGTCTGGATGGTCAGAAGTTGGTAAGCGGCAGTGATGACAACACAATTAGGTTGTGGGATATTAACAGTGGTGAGTGCCTGAAAATTTTGCAGGGGCATAGTGATGGAATACGGTCAATCAGCCTCAGTTGTGACGGTCAGATGCTAGCTAGTAGCAGTGATGACCAGACAATTAGGTTATGGAACTTCACTACTGGCGAATGCAAAAGAATTTTGCGGGGACATTCCAATCAGATATTGTCAGTCGCCTTCAGTCCACAAGGTGATATTCTGGCTAGTGGCAGTCATGACCAGACTGTAAGGTTGTGGGATGTCAATACTGGTGAATGTAAAAAAATTTTTCAGGAACATTCTAATTGGGTGTGTTCAGTTGCCTTCAGCCCAGACGGTGATATTTTAGCTAGTGGCAGTCGCGACCAGACTGTGAGACTATGGTATATTCCCACCAGTCAATGCCTCAAAACTTTCCAGGGACATACCAATCAAGTACTCTCAGTTGCTTTCAATCCTGACGGCAAGATCTTGGCAAGTGGTGGTCATAACCAAAAGGTGAGATTGTGGGATGTCCGTATCGGTCAAACTTTAAAGACTCTCGAAGGACACACCAATTGGGTATACTCAGTTGCCTTCAACCCACAAGGTGATACTTTGGTTAGTGGTAGTGCAGACAAAACGGTAAAGTTGTGGGATGTCAGCACTGGTCAATGCCTGAGAACTTGCCAGGGACATACTGCTGCGGTTTGGTCAGTTGCCCTCAGCCCTGACGGTCAAATGGTTGCAAGTAGCAGTGAAGACCAAACAATTAGGTTGTGGGATATCCGCACTGGTCAATCCTTGAGAACTTGCCAGGGACATACTGCTGCGGTTTGGTCAGTTGCCTTCAGTCCTCAAGGGACTGTCCTAGCGAGTGGCTCTTTGGACCAGACAGTCAAGTTGTGGGATGTCAACACAGGTGAATGCCTGAGAACATTAGAGGGGCATACGAGTTGGGCTTGGGCTGTTGCCTTCAGTCCGGATGGCGATCTGCTGGCTAGTACCAGTACAGATCGAACATTAAGATTGTGGAGTGTGCGTACTGGTGAATGCAAAAGAATTTTGCAGGTGGATACAGGTTGGCTACTCTCAGTTGCTTTTAGTCTGGACAATCAAACGCTAGCAACTAGCAGTCAAGATCACACAGTCAAGTTGTGGGATATCAACACTGGTGAATGTTTTAAAACTTTACCCGGACACTTGGCTTGGCTTTGGTCAGTCGCCTTTTGTCCGGATAATCAAACTCTGGTTAGCGGTGGCGAAGATGAAACAATTAGACTTTGGAATGTTAAAACTGGCGAATGCTTAAAGACTCTGGAAGCCGAAAAACCCTATGAGCTTTTGAATCTCACAGGGGTTACTGGTATAACAGAAGCAACGAGGGCGACGCTCAAAGATTTGGGGGCGGTTGATTAAACCTCTTTTGCCACTCTAGCTCAATATATTTGTTGTAGTTGCTATTACTTTATCTTCAGAACGGTTGGAAACAGATAACCAGAATGTATTAGATGCCTATGGGAGCGTAGGCTAAAAGTTCTTGCTTCAATTCATCGCCTAAAATGCCTTTCCACTCCTTTTTGAGATCGATCTCCTCTAAAACTATATCGCTCTCAAGGGAGCGGTTAACAGACTCCTGCCTCAAAGACTGCTGCTCGCTTGTTGGAGCAAAATCATCTTTCTTTGACCGCTGCTCGATCTCTATCATTACTGTAGATGCTGCGATCGCACAGACACTCACAAAAGTTAGGAGAGTGGGAGACTGCTTCTGATTTGCTGAGATTTTCTTCTTAGGTTGCATGATATTTTCCTCAAAGTTTTGTTTCAAAATCGGGTTGAAGACGTTAGGGAAAGGATAGGTTGTCCTTGCTCTGCGATTTATCGTGTGAGCAGGAGACAATCGGATTTCTCGTGTTGATATGGATGCAAAGCTAACGGTCTTAATATCTGCTGGAGTTCTTCATCGGATGGATAGCTTCTTTGGGGTGAGCTGAAGTACAACAGCGCGGTTTCATAACAGGCGATAGCGACGCGAGTGCGTTCTTCTGGAGTTAGCGCTGCCACCAGTGCAACGGTCTCCTCCACATGCTCCACATCGCTGCCAACACCACTATGTACACGCAGACATCGGGTGGCATTTGTACCAGGTGGCAACAGCGTTTCTACCGCCTGAATATACTCCTCGCCAATAGCGGTTGCCAGGCGTTCCAGCGTGTAAGAATAGCCCACGCAACTGAGTGGATCGTGGGCTTGCACACTACGAGTGAAGTAATCTAATAAAACCTTTGCCGATGGAGGAATGAGGACTTCCACCACTGTCTCAGCTTTGTATCCTAGCGACTGAATATCGAACAGGGCAAGTCGGTCGTGACCGCGTTCTTCAATGGCTTTTTGCGTTGCCCACTGCGCTAAACTTTCGCGATCTGCGGCAGCAAAGAGCTGGGCGGCTTCTTCCATCAGTAGTGGCGTGGAGTGGGTGAGATGGTATTGATTCGCCAAATACCAAATCCAGCGTGTAGGAGTTAAAGCTGGCAGTCGAACGCATGACTCGATTGAACGCTTTGCAAGCACGATGGAGGTATCGAGGAGCTTTTGGGTTGTGGCTATACTGCCTGCACCGCTTCTCGGTTGAGCTAAGAAATCACTGCTATCGCCAGAACTCGGTTGGTACAACCAAACCCGGTCAACCGTCGCCACCACTACTTTGTCAGGCGCAATACGTACCCATTCAATGTCAATTAAAAAGTCATTACGCATAGTTCGTTTCGTCACTTAGGGTTACTACAGAATTGGGGCAAGTCACTCGTGGCAATAACAAAGTTGTTGCGAAATAAGCTAAATAACCCATGAAATCTAGCGCAGCAAGCATTTCGCCAGATGGTTAAAATGTAGACAGTACAATGGGTTGAGCTATTTGAGGCGTTATTAAGCGACAATTCCAAAAAATCACCAGTCAAGTAACTAAATTGAACTGTGTTAAGTAAGTCGGTGCAATAAAACCAAACTGTGTAAAGAAAAGTAAATAAGGCTCAAACTCTTTCTCCCCCTGCTCCCTGCGTTACCCCAACAATAATTATTTACGCCGACCTACTTACAGCTTAGTTTCGCTGGACATTCGCAAAAAAAGAGGTAGTTAAAGATGACTTAGATGGCGAAAAAATCCCATACCCTTAGGACTTATGTATTGACAGAAACCTGATTGATAAACGGCTTCATTCGTGTATAAGGTTTAGGGAAACTAACAGGAAGCTTTTATGTTATGACTAACAAATGGATTGCACACAGGATGTGTTTTATTACCATCCTGCATATTTAATTAGAAGCAACGCTTATTTTGATCGGATAGCGTCAAACAAAGTCCAAACTGCCCTTTAGTTGCAGTGCTGGTGTAAGAAGCAAAGCATGGGCGCTGTCATCTGTCTTCCCTATTGCAAACCTCCGTGATAGAGGTATTCCACTTAGTGGCGAGAGAATTAGAAGTAAATACTCCTGCATCTTGTATCCTGCCAAAGTGCCTTGCTGGTAGTCAAAACCATTCGGTAGCAGACTCCATCTGCAACCGAAGGAGTTTGTCCAGAGGCAATGTAGACGAATCTAAAGTTTCGCACCATTGCTAATTACTCATCTTACGCACCTTCATTTATGTGGTTGGTTGACTGATGCCTGTTGCAGTTAAGTTTGCTAACTTTACAAAACTTTTGCAACTCAAGATAAGAAACTTAAGATAAAGATAAGTTCTTTTTTTCCTGTGACATTCTTCCCTTCAAATTTAAAGTTGCACAGACAAATGTACTATTTAGCCTAAAAAGCTTGATACGTGAGCAATAGCGCGATTTTATTTTTCAAAAACGTACATCTGTAAAAACTGGTTTGGCAAAGGATAACATCTTAGTGCAGCTTTGCATCAGTTCTTAGCGAATTAAATTTGGTAAGACTGTGCGTCCCCTTGGACTGACTTTGCATCTCCAGCGTACTCTTCCCTACGAGAGAGACCCCAGGGGCGAACAGGAAGCAAGCCACGCACAGTGTCTCCGACTTCTCTGTAAGTTTAAATTTCAACCCTCAACTGGCCACAAATGTACGAAACTACTTAGCACTCTTTTATGTACTTATTTACTAGGGTGATATTGGGGATAGCCGTTCTTGAACCCAATCAAACACCCCTGATGAGTTAAGCGGACAGTACATTAATTATACTCTCATGAGAGTAATAAAAGCTGTTTCCAGGCGATCGCCCCTGATAGATGTAAGGAAAGATTTATGTTTTTGAGGAGCAGGCGTACTGGCGGCGCACCACCCACTACGAATGAAATAAACAAGCCAAATCTTCTTCACTTTTGCCTCCTGCCTTGTTTCTTGAAACAGTGTTAGTAATGTTCAACCCAATTATCAAGAAATTTGCCCATTGTACCTGTACAAATACTTAAATAACGGGTTGCTTGAGAATAGTACAAGATGGAAATTTTAGCAAAGTTAACAAAACCTGTTATTTACATTTCCTATCGTCTAAAACCGCTTCAGTTGGAACTTTGCCTAAAATCGAACTGAAAAACGCAAACTTTTCCGCTTAAGTTTTCTATCTTAACTGGCTAAAAGCAATGTTGAAATAGATAATTATACGCAAAGCCCTTGAGAGAATTACTCACTCTCAAGGCCTCTTACCACTAACTTACTCGCTTATATCCCCCTATTGATGCATGGGGGCTTTCCCCTCTAATTTCGGTGGCTGCTATATGTAAACATTCTGGACAACAATGCTTTTGCTTTTCGATTCCTTTTTAGTAAGGAGCATACCCTTAGCAAAAACTTAAGTTGTTTTTTAACAGCATATTACGTCTAAGAATAAACATCATAATAGCGCTTCGAGGAAAAAAGTTAAAACTTTCTAAAAATTTTCTTGATCCATGTTGATGTTATGAACAGCCCTTTCAATAGGGTAAAATTTCTCCTAATTTTTTCAGTTTCAAGGCTTGTTGCACATGGATTTAGTGTTGTTAACAGCATCTAAAAGATTAAGTGCATACACAAAGAAAATTGGTTGAAGATTGTAGAGGCTTGAAATGTCGAAGCGAACCAACTACTACAACGATCTGTTAGGAGATTACTCCAAGGCAGAGCTAGTTTCTAATGAACTAGCAGTAAAACTACTTAGAGACGGAGAGACATATATTTCTCTACGTGAGAATACTCTACCTAAAATAACTCTAGAATACAGCTTAGAGCAAGTAGAACAGGAAAATAAATATTGGTGGCCAACCCACTGTGAAGCACTACGACAAGGACGGGGGGACATTTTAGCAGATGAGTATGCCAATAATCTTGTATATTTCTGTGCTGATGGACCTTTTTATGGTAGAACCGCAGCAACAAATAGAGAAGTAAATCGTTGGGCAATTCTTGCTCAACCAAGTGTAACAATAGCTTGGCCAATTATTATGTTCAATGGTGAAGTTATCTACTCTGAATGGAACTGTTTCGATGATGAAACGAACGAAATCATCGCCAAGGGAAACGAAACTTTGCTTCGACGTGGACATCGAGGTGCGTGCTACTTCAAATGCGAGCAACTTAGCTTTTATCGTGACGTTTATGCGTCTGATGAATTGCTGTATTGGATCAGGCGTTGACCAAATTAGTTATCAGTGAAAACTTATAAATAAATGAAGAAAAAGTATAACATTAAGCGAATTAATTTCTGGAGGTTAGCTTAACTGATAATTTACATTAAATGAGAAAGATTTAGACTCTACAGTAGTTCAGATAATCTGAGATGAAACCCAAGTGTATTTAATACAATAAATGAGGCTAAAGTGATGGACTCTAATTACTTATTAAATGGCATTGACTCTCATAACGTTAACATCGCTATTAATACGGCGATACTGACAAGTTTTGAAAAGTTCTTGCTTCAGTCCCAACCTTTGTTAAGCCATGTTTTTCGATTTATTGAGACAAATTATCATAATTCAATTAGTCTTAGAGAGGTGGCTGAGGCGGTCAGTCGATCCCCTGCCTACCTCACCGATCTTGTACGGCGAGAGACTGGAAAAACCGTACTCTGTTGGATTGTTGAGCGTCGTATGGTAGAGGCACGCCGTCTGCTTATCGAAACAGACCAGTCGGTAGAGCAGATTGCTGAAGCTGTGGGCTATCTAGATAGACGCCATTTCGGTCGTCAATTTCTTCGGCTCCACAATGCAACCCCGCAAACATGGCGAAGGTCGCATCGGAGTAAGAGCATCCCATGTTGGCAAAGAGTCCCACAAAAGGCAAACTCAAGCGAATTAATCAACCAGAAACCCACAACTGTAACTTTTGCAGAAGCTCAACGGTTGCAAGCCTGTATCCAAGAAATTGCTGCAATTTTTAATAAGAGTACTGTTGCTAATGAAGTACTTATGTTAAAAAGCGAAAATGGTTCGGTTGCAAAAATAGACAATGGTTTGATACACATAACCTTAGTTTCAACTTGCGAATCGTGTTGAAATCATTTTCGACTTTTATTTAAGTCTGGGAGATTTGCAGTTCAGCATTATCAAAGAATGATTTTTGAAATTGAACAAAACTAATCTATGATCGGGGTACTCCGAAGTCCTATTGGCATATGAATGGTTACGGCAGCCACACTTTTAAATGGATTAATACCCAAGGTGAAGCTGTTTGGATCAAGTATCACTTTAAAACTGAACAAGGCATTCAGAATTTTACCCGAGAAGAAGCTATTCAAATCGCAGGAGTTGACCCAGACTACACGACGCGAGAACTGTTTGAGGCGAGCGATCGCCAACAACGAACAAGCAGCCTGGAAAGTTTATGTCCAGATTATGCCGCTTGAAGATGCCAACTCTTACCGCTTCAATCCTTTTGATGTTACCAAGGTGTGGTCGCGTAAAGACTATCCCCTTATTCCCATTGGTCGTTTAGTTCTCAATCGAAATCCTGATAATCATTTTGCAGAAGTAGAACAAGTTGCTTTCTCACCTGCCAATGTGGTTCCAGGAATCGACTTCTCACCAGACAAGATGCTACAGGGGCGTCTGTTTGCCTATGCAGATGCCCTCTTTATCGTCTAGGAGGTAACTATGGGCTTATTACCCATCAACTGCCCTCACGCACGAAACGCAATAAATTATCAGCGGGATGGTGTCATGCGATTTGATGATAATGGTAGTAGCAGCGTCAACTATGAGCCTAATAGTTTTGGCGGTCCAAAGGAAGTACCACAATACAAAGAGCTGCCCTATAGTATTTCAGATCAAGACATCAAAGCAATAAGTCTATTGCTCGTCAGATTTAATCCCTAATTAATCAAAGCTTGAGAGCAATCAGCAGTTAAAAATCAACTCTCAACCAGCAGATCATATGAAAAATTGTCCTTGCTGCTCCCATTGGCTTCTACGACACATTAGTAATAACCAGGTGTACTGGTTCTGCCGAAGCTGCTGGCTGGAAATGCCTTTAGTAAAATTAGAAAGCTCAACTCAAGAAAAAGCTGAAAACTTAATTAAGTTCATCAAATTCGAGAAAAAAGAAGTAGTACAAGCACAGATAGTGAGAGTGAAGTTTTCCCATCAGTCTAGCAGCAATACCAAGCATAGTTAAAATAATAAAAATTACAAAATAAAATTTCAATCATTCTTATTGAAAAATCGCTCCTTGAAAATCTTTGTCTCAATGCATAAATTTTTTTTACCAATGGTTCTAAAGATATAAATTGAGGTGTTATAATTTCATCTAACGCATAATTTTAATAATGCATAGTTGTGAAGCATTTCCTCATTAGACATTGCTGTATTCCTACCCTTTTCATTGTTTTATAAACAGCCTTGAAGTTTTTAACCCTACAAATATGAGTACTAATTTAGTTGCTGCGGTAATTAAGAACAACCTTAAAGACGCTAAAAAATTCATTGAAACTGGCGTAAACGTTAACCAAACAGACAGTAGTGGAAATAGCCTCTTGCTTATCAGTTCTGCTAATGGGCAATCAGAAATGGTGAAACTACTCCTTGACGCTGGTGCTGATATTCACGCGGTTGACTCAAATATGAAGGCTACTGCACTCCATGCCTCTGCCTATTTGAGACATCCAGAGGTCATGAAAATTTTGATTGAATATGGGATTAATATAGATGCTCAAGGCCCTTATAACGGATATACTGCCCTACACGATGCAGTTTGGCAGCACAATATTGAAGGAGTCAGGCTCCTGGTAAACGCAGGTGCTCGCTTAGACATCAAAAGTAAGAACGGAGACACTCCTTTAGATATTGCCAAAAAAAGTGGGCGTAAAGAGATTGTTGCCATGCTTTCTGGGTAGGAAGCAGACTGTGCTTGAATCTCAAATTTATTGATTCTTGTATTTTTCTTCTAGAACACATCATTAATCAAATTTTATTAAAATGTTAGTCATGTTTAAAAGCCTGCAAAAAGCAGGATTTTTTGCATATATCCAAACTTCAGAATCCTGTTGTAATTCTGAAATTTTATATCATGTCCGTTTGATTATTTATTATCGGAACTCTCAGTAAAAGTCTTAATGATAAGTATTCATTCGGACTTGATATTTTTCTGAATAAACTGTTACCAAGGCAAAGGGAATGGGCCGCCAAACTTTCTCATTTCTGCAAAAAAGCCACCTTGAGAACCACCATCTGGCAGTGTAGCCAAATAAACAGCTGTTTCTGCACCTTCTTCTGCGGTCAAAGGCGCATCTGCTCCTCCAATATCAGTTTTCATCCATCCAGGAGAATAGTTATTGACTAAAATATTAGTGCCCTTCAACTCTTTAGCTAACAGACAAGCCACTCCATTTAAACTAATTTTTGACAGCCTATATGAAGGAGCAATAGAATAAAAATCATTACTTGTAAGACTTAAGGATGCCATTTCAGTAGATACATTGACAATGCGACCATAATTACGCTCTTTCATTAGAGGAATTAGTGCTTGACACATCCGTAATGCGCCTATTGTATTGACTGTAAATGACGACATAACCGTAGCCAATTTTGCTGTCAGTATACTGCTTTCTTCAGGCTCTTTTGTAGAATTGATGCCTGCATTATTGACTAATATATCTACCCTCCCATACTGTTTATTTAAGGCAGTGACAAAATTTTCAACACTTTTGTCATCAATTACATCAAGAGGTAGATAGTCAACTTTAATACCTTGTTGTACCAATTTACCACGAGCTTCCAATCCCTGTGCTTCGTCTCGACTGGACATGATAACTTGAACATTTTCTAGCTTCGCTAATTGTCTGGCAATCTCAAAACCAAGACCTTTGGAACTGCCTGTAATAACTGCGACTCTTTTTTCTGTTTTCATAATTAGTTTCCGAATCCAATCCCATCGGCTGAAACTCTTATTCTTTCGTCAAATTCCAACTACTGACTATCTCACACTCATCAATAACCTCAGCAGTAATTTAGCAGTGATACTCTATATGGTTATTAGTATTTGCATGACTTTGTTAACTAAATGACTTAGTTAAGCTTTATTTTGCAGATATGATAGGCTAACCGTTAATATCTTCTGCAATGATTTTGTCCATACAACGTTCTGCTAAAGCTGCAATTGTAAAAGAAGGATTTGTACAAGCTGTAGAGCCTGGAATCAGCGCACCATCAACAACATAAAGTCTAGGGTAACCATATACTCGCCCAAATGGATCGCAAGCTTTTCCCATAACGCAACCACCTAAAGGATGGCCAGTAATAGCAGCAGCGTTATTTTCAGATACAGCAGTATTATTTTGGTATCTTGATATCATCCCCTCTTGGGTTTTATGGCGAGGTTGTTTTCCAAAAGTATTAATGCTCCGATCTAGAGTTGCGAAAAGACGCTCTGTCTTTTTCACAATGCGATCGTCGGCAGATCCCGGCCACTCCAAATTAACACTATCTGTAGAGAAATTGTATGTAAACTTACCCTTTGAACGAGGAATACCTAAACCAAGACAAGATTGTATACCGTCAGGATTATTCCCCAGTTCAAGACTCTCTACAACTATAGGAGTCGGCCCATCAAGTTGCTCAATAACAGCACCTGCGGTTCCTCCATTACCTGTTACAGAGCCTAAACCCGATCTAATTGTAATGTTATCTCCATTAGTTCCCCATTCTTTACCAACGAAGTTATTTAATTGAGGTAGTGAGTTTTTTGCTTTAGCTTTAACTAAAAGTTTAGAAGTTGCGACAGAACCAGCTGCTATAAATAAATAGCGGCAGGTAAAAGTTTTCTTCCTGATAAGTTCTCCTGACTCATTAATTTCATTACAGAAAACACGGTAATTTCCTTGCCCGGGTATTTTAGCAATATCCGTAACTAAATGTAGAGTTAGAACATTTACTTTACCTGTGTTTTCAGCTTCAGGAAGATAGTTGTAATCTAAACTATTTTTTGCTCCACTATTAACACCCCACCAACATTGGCCATTTATAATAGAAGGTGTTTTTGAGCCATTAATTTCCTGACGAACTACATCCCAATCTACAGCTAGATCTAGTAAAAAACTTGGTAAGCCTGCCTTGTTTGCATTCTCCATGAAGAATCGGGTTTTACCATAGTAAGTTGTAGCTAAAACATCTTGTGGAATTGGTGATGGTTTTAACATTTTTTTGACTCGAGGATAGTAAATAGAATCCAACTCGTCATAATCAACAACAGAATAATCAAAAACCTTATAGAATATTTCACGCTTAGGTTTGTAAGTAATAGCGTTGTAAACTAATGACCCACCACCAAAACCAGCACCATTGACAACAATAATTCCTTTTTCTTGTAGTGTCTCAAAAACTCCTGTATACACATCTACAGGATCGTTAAATACAGATTTTTTACTCAGCCAAGCAGCTCTACCGTCAGGTTTATCGAAAGTTGCAAAAGTATTTTGATTGCGTGTAATCGGCCAACGCTTACCTCGCTCTAAAATCAACGTGTTAATACCAGCTTGCCCTAATCGTAAAGCAGCAATGGCTCCGCCAAAACCGCTACCAATTACTACTGCGTCTATATAATCATCGCTAGCACGGGTCTGATTTGGAAATGCAAATGAACCGGCTAAACCAGCAGAAAATAGTGCAGCACCCTGAATAAAGTAGCGGCGCTTAAAAGGCTTATGAATCATATAATTCTCCAAAATTTGATAATGTCCAGGTTTCTATAAAATAAATTTATACTAATAAATTAATATTTTCAATTCCCACTGTTTCAACTAAATGTTACAGTTATTTTTTCTACAGAATAAATATTTATTTAACATACAAATGTATTGATTGCTGATAAATAAAGTGGCGATTGAATTTTAATATCTCAATTTTTTGAGAAAAAACAATCGCCTAAATGTAGGTTTTGCTTTTTGAAAAAGCACACTAGTTGCTTATGGGGAAACCCCCGAAGCTCTGATAGTGGGAAGCCTCCGCTCAGACTTATCTTTGCAAAGCTTTGGCTCTTTTATTTTTCACATCAAGAGTTTTTGTTAAGTCCCTAATTACTTATCCAACTACTCCTGTTACTGTATTCATAGCTGGTTGTCGGAATCGCAATGAGGTATACCACCACCACAAACCATGTGATGCCTTCCACCATTCACCAACAGTCGCACGATCATCAAGTTTCTCAAGTTGGGGATTTTTGGGAAGAATAAAGTATATGACGTTTGAGGTTTCTTCTAATGACTGAATCTTTAAATCAGCAGGAAATGGTATTCCCATTTCTCCTTCAAATATCGATCTTGGATCGTTAAGGAGTTTTTGACGGAAGACTTCATTAGTCCAAGAACGAACTATCCATAACGCTTGTAAACACTCTCTGTAAGCTCTAGCTTTGGTAGCGCCGGCAAGTCGATAGTAAAAATACCAAAAAGTATCAATGATTGGCCACCAGCTAGCAAACTGTTCATATCTATACCAATGCTCTTCAACTGGTGGAGTTGCAGGAAGTACAAAGTAGAAAGTCTTCTCAGGTTCTTCTAAAACCTTAACCTCTAAATTTGCGGGAAATGCGATTCCTGTTTCCCTTTCAAACACAAATTTTGGATTGGTAAGTATTTCTTGCTTGAGTGATTCATCATTCCAAATGCGGTCAATTAGCCGCGCTTGTAAAGCCTCATAATAAGGTCCAAAATTCGTGATATCTACACCTGACCAAAGCTTTCTAACTTGGGGGAAATCAGTAGAGATATTTGTTAGCGAAGGATTTGTGGTTACCATTGTTAGGTAGTTCTTTAAACTCAAAAAAGTGGGTTTGATTGGAATAGTAAAGAAAAATTAAGTCCTATTAGGTGGATTTGGTATTACACTGGTTCAGCAGCTGGAACTACCAAAAGCCTGGGAATAAGGACGTTACCTGGCTGTTCTAAGATGAAACGAACACAACGAGCAATGTCTATTGGTTGCAGTACACCTCCTGAATAGATGAAATCCTTTTGCTGGTCTCCCCATTTGTCGTATAAGCCCGTATCTACAGTGCCTGGAGCAATGCTTGATACACGAATGTCAGTTCCTGCAAGTTCCACGCGGAGGGAATCTGTAAAGGCCTCAATCGCAAATTTAGTACCGCAGTAAGCACCTAGTTGGGGAACTGTTTTTAGCCCAGCAATACTTGAAGTATTGATTAAAAATCCACTACCAGATTGCTTGAAGTGCCGGAGTGCTGTGTAGCCAATCCTGTAAGCAGATTCTACGTTGACTCGAACCATTTGACAGATTGCTTCGATATCGACAGCTTCAATTGGCCCTACAGTCATCACGCCTGCATTGTTAAAAACTACGTCAAGTTGACCAAAAGTTTGGATGGCAAAATCTACCAATTTTTGTGGCAATTCGGGGTCTGTGATCTCACCGGGGACGATTTTAGCATGTTGCAAATTTGACGCGAGGCGTTCAAGTTTGTCTTGCGATCGCGCTGTGAGTACTAAACTCATGCCTGCTGCGTCTAGCTCCTTGGCAACTGCTTCGCCGATACCACCACTAGCCCCGGTGATAATAGCAACTTTATTTTGTAAACTCATGCACTTCTCCTTTAAGTCTGTCGATGAATATGTTAATTTGCACTTCGCCGATTCTAATCTTTTCTCCCTAATAATCTGGATTAATAGCAGAAAAACTGTAGTTACTTAGTACTTATTGTCTAAATAAAAATAACGAGAACCACAATTCTTTAGCTATTGTTGTTGTTCGCAACCTTGAATTTACTTTAGTCTAGAAATTACAAAACATAATTGCAAGGGTTAAATTTTTGAACGAAGTTTGTATTCTTTCGGTTATAGTGTCTGTCCAACTAGTCTTTAATAAAATTACTACCAGAATCTGCTGGTAATTATAATGAAATATACGTTTGAAGATTAGTGTATTCATTTTTGAATATAAGCCTATTTAAAACTTACATAAGATGTTTTTTTCTAAAAAAATCCTAATTTATCGAGTTTATATTTTGACAATACTCCGGACAATCCGGTGCTTGTTTGTTCTAATTAGCACCTTAATCGTTTGATAGCTTTCTTGTCGATTCCCTCAACTCAAAATTGTCCGAAGTATTAATTTGGATAAGTCTATCTTTCTTGTAAAGATGACCCTTTCGGCTTGGGTCGGATGTCTAATCCTGGCACGCCAATATCTAGACGGAATATCCCTCCATAACCGTCTTCTGCTTTTATGCCGCCGGTCACGAATAACTGGTCGAGCTTCGGGCCTGCAAAAGCACAATTACTACTGGTGAGATTACCAGTTGAATATCGACGGATCAGCTTGCCCTCAGGATTGAGAACCTCTACTTGACCCATACCATAGTGAGCCACGTAGAGGTTCCCCATTGCATCTTGACATATCCCGTCGGGCTGATTGTCGATTTGCTCTCCCTGTTTGACAGGAAGTTCAGCAAATACTTTCGATGAACTCACTTTTCCCGGTGAAAGTACGTTATAGACTAAAATTTGATTCTTATTGCTTTCGCTAACAAAGAGCCGTTTCCGATCTGGAGCCAAGTGGATGCCATTGGCAAAAGCTAATCCGGTAGCAACTAAGTTAATTTTACCTTTAGAATCCACGTAGTAGATAGCACCATTTGGAGTTTCAGAGTTTGATTTGCCGGAGTCAGTGAAGTAAAAACTTCCTTTTTGTGAATCAATAGTAATGTCATTCGGATACTGCAAGGGCTTGCCATTAAATTCCTTGGCAATCACTTTTAGCAGCTTACCATTGGTATCTAGCTGCAATACGGAGTTTTGGGCAGCGACAATATGAGTCCCATCTGGCATGATCTTGTGACCATTCGCGCCTGGGACTTTAGCCCAGATTTTAGTAAATCCTTCAGGAGTTAAAACTGTGATTGTCCCGGCTTTGGTTTGGGAGAAGTAGAGGTTACTGGCACTATCTAAGACAATTCCCTCGGAGTATTTATCACTTTGTATAACCTTTATTGGTGAAATGATATATGCTGGCGGCAGTATTACTTCAGGACTAGCAGCTACAGCTGTATCTGCGAGGTGTGTTTTCTTTGCAAAGGTAGATATGGCGTCTGTGGTGGGATAACGGCAAGAAGCCAGCAGCAAAATTTGTACACAGTTCAAAACAATCAAAGAAAATTTAGGCATAATAGAAAAACCTCTTTTTGTAGTATTTGTTTTATGAAATATATAAGTGCTTTAACTCAGGCGTTTTGGCTATTATTTTAGCCACCATATTCTTGCATAAAAAATGATTTTTGTTTATGGAAATAGCATTTTATATTTATGCCATTTGAATCTTTGTGTGGGTTTATTAGTAGATGCTAATAATCCTGTAAACAGCCTTTACAATCTCCTAACTAAGCCTTGGAGTCTACTCTGTTGAATATTTTAAAAGAAGAAACTTGTCCGCAAACTACCTGTAACAATCGTACCGTTGTTTTCCTGATTGGCAGGATTAGTGATAATTTGTACAAAAGGTGTGATCCGAATGTTATCGCTAATTGGGAAATTAAAAAACGCTTCGATGTTAGTCTGTGTGGCGTTGCCCACTGCACTTTCAATAAAAGGTTGAGCTGCGGCAATACCAGCTAAAGTGCCTGGCACAAAAAGATCTCGGAACGCAAACCCAGCCATCCAGTAAGTGGGCTGAATGTCACCAAAATCTGTGTCATTGTAAGTGCCATAGCCGTAACGACCAAAGATAGCCAGTTGTGGCGAGAGCGCTAATTCAACATTTGCCCCAAAGACATCAAACCGACCATCGAATAGATTACCACCACTGTACTGGAGGCGTATAGCGAAGGCAGTAAAGGGTGAATATTCCAGTTCAACGGTGCCTTGATAAGGATCTTTGAACAACCCACTTCTACCATCCCCATCGGAAAATAATAAGTTAATTAAAGGCGATACACTAGGACGAAGACTTTGGCCATTAGGGTTGGGGTTTGCACCATCCCCAGCCACATAAACTGCCCGCATGGTAAATGCCCCTGCCCCTGGGTTCCACTCAATGACTGCCCCAGCTCCCAAATCTAAAAAGGGCAGAAGAACATAGTTATTGGTTAATGCCAGAGTAGAAAAGTCAAAATAGCCCAGGTTAGCGTAGCTATTTTTGTCAATGAAGTCTGTGGTAGTAATTGTTGGACCCACAGTTACTTTAAAGTCCTCAAACAGGTTAAAGCTGTAGTACAGACGAGCGATCAGAACATCGTCGTTGACACCTGAGCGATAAGAAAAATCTAAGGCACTGCCAAAAGTAGGCTCCAAAAATCCGGCAGCATTATCGTTTCCTAGAGCGCTACCTGTGTCCAAACGAATTAGCAGCAGATCGGTGCCGTTAAAGCTGGTATTAAGATTTAGGGAAGCACGATAAACAAAGGTAGCATTTGGGTTCTCATTGGCAATTTCTGCACCTTTGGGATCGATAATGCGATCGCCACTAAAGCCCCCTCCAGTCAGAGCAGTTACAACTAGCCCTGTTAGCTTGGTGGTAGTGGAAAACTGATTGGCTTCTAGCTTTGCCGTATTAGCTTCCAGATTGTCTACACGACCTTGCAAAGTTGCCAGTTCGATCGCAAATTCTTGTTGTAGTTGTTCCAATGTTAACAAGTCTTCGCGAGTTACTTGCGTTTCTAGTCCAGATGCAATCAACTCTTGTACTCGCTCAAGCGCTGCGTTAATTCCGGCAGCAAACTCATAACGAGTCATAGTTGAATGGCCTCGGTAAGAGCCATCAGGATAGCCTGCAATCACACCATAGCGCTCAATCAAAGATTGGAGTGCCTGGAAAGCCCAGTCAGTAGGTTGTACATCTGCAAGCTGGCTTACAGAGGTAACTTGAGCCTCAGAAGAAATTTTCTGAGCAATCCGATCTTTAGGAATGGTTTCAGTCGCAGTCTGAGCCATCAGGGTAAGTATCTCTGAAGTAGGTTCCAATGCTTCAATGACATTAGTTCCTACTTCGAGAGCGGTAGGATCTACAACTGTCTCAGAACTGGTAGTAGGTTGTAACGTTTCAGCCAGAACAGAAGGGCTTTGTAAAGTTAGACAAAGGATGCTCAGACCCCGAACAAGGGATAAATAACTATTTTTCATTGCTTGTAGATCTAGATCTCCTAGCTGATAACCAATAAAAATACTTGCTTTTTTACCTAAAAACCAGGAAATCCTTTAGCGATCGAAATCTTGAAAACGCAGTTATGTCTTCCTAGCCCCTAGCTGCTACAAAGTGAGAATCACCGTTTCCTTGAAAAGAATATCTTCTATTGCGAATATCTTCGGCAATGATTTTCTCCATACAGCGTTCTGCTATAGCTGCAATAGTCAAGGATGGATTTGTACATGCAGTAGGACCAGGAATCAATGCACCATCAACAACATACAAACCTTGATAATTCAATACTCGACCGTATTGATCGCACACTTTACCCATGACAGCGCCTCCTAAAGGATGGGCGCAGATAGCGGCATTAATGTCTGTTGTTGGTCTTGTCGTAGGGGTAGTTATGGAACCATCAAGAGTTGTGTAAGTAACCTTTGCAGCTAATAAAGCATCTCTATTTTCTTGTTCGGGCCAGTGTAACTTGACATTATCTGTAGAGCGATCATAGGTGAAAAATCCTTTTGGTTTTGTCATAGCCAAAGTCAGACACCTTTGTGTTCCTGGCGCACCAGACCAATCTTCCAGATTCATCAGACTAATCGGATTTTGAGTATTATTAATGTTTTCCACAACGGCGCCTGATGGACCCCCTCTACCAATCACAGGCTTTGGTAAATTTGAACGTTCGGCAACCATGTCTCCATTATTATTCCAATTTTGTCCGACACTAGGTTTTAACCTAGATAATGTGCCTTTTTCTTTAGCCTTGAGCAAAAGTTTAGAAGTTCCCATTGAACCAGCTGCTAAAAATAAGTAGCGACAGGTAAAAGATTTTGACTTAATTACTTCTCCTCTTTCATTAATTTCATGACATTTAACTCGATAACCACGTCGTGGTAATTCCGAAATTTCTGTGACTATATGTAAGGGTAAAACCTTTACTAATCCAGTTTGTTCTGCTTGAAGTAAGTAATTGCGATCAAGACTATTTTTTGCTCCACTATTAATACCAAACCAATGTTCACCATTAATAGCAGAAGCAATCTTTTCTCCTCTGATTTCTTGACGAACTATATCCCAATTAACACCTAAATCTAATAAACGACTAGGTAAGCCTGCTTTCTTCCCGTTTTCCAGCAAAAATCGTGTTGTTTCATAATAATCAGTCTTTAAAATGTCGTCTGGTATTGGTGCAGCCGCTAACATTGAACGAACGCGAGGATAGTAAATTTCATTCATTTCCTTGTAGCTAATTGAACGAGGAAAAACTCGATAAAATAACTCGCGATTAGGTTGGTAAATAATAGCATTGTAAACTAGAGAACCGCCACCAACACCAGCACCAGCTAAAACAGTAACTCCATCTTCATTTAAAGTCTCTAAAACTCCTGTATACACATCTACAGACTGACCAAATAAATTTGTTGGACTTAGCCAAGCAGTTCGACCATCAGGATTACGGAAATTAGCAAAAGTGTTTCCATCAGAGCGAATATTCCAACGACGACCTCGCTCTAATACTAGTGTTTTAATACCAGCTTGTGCCAAACGTAGAGATGCAATAGCCCCACCAAAGCCACTACCTATAATTAGTGCTTCTGTATCCTCATAATTACTAGTAGCACTAGTCCGATAAATAGGAGTCCCTACTGAAACTGCTAAACCAGTGCCGAAAAGGGCAGCATTCTGAAGAAAACGACGACGACTATACAAATTATTAAGCATCTCTATATCCTGAATTAGTTAATTGCAATAATTGAGTAGTTTTATGAACTAAAAACTTACAGCGTCAATCTTTAAGCTTTAAAATCTTCGTTTATACAGCAGAATTCAGAATCCAGAAGTTAGAATTAGAATAGTCTCTGTGCCTGGTTTTGAGACTTAGATGGTCTACTTCATTAACTTGAAATCTGCTGTAAATATTGATTCAAAGCTAGTAGTAATAACATTGTGAAGTTTTTGGGATGAAAAGAAACGTCAGCAAACTCTATTTTTACTCCGGAAAGATAGATATTCAGGTAATAAACGAAGTATTTACCAGTCTCTGTGTTTAATTTTTGGGATAATTTTGTCCATAGCGCGCTCTGCTAAACCTGCAATGGTTAAGAAAGGATTTGCACCTCCGGCAGAACCAGGAAGAAGCGCACCATCTACGACATAAAGCCCTTTATAACCGAATACCCGCCCGTATTGATCGCAGGCTTTGCCAATAGTAGCTCCTCCTGAAGGATGAGCAACATTCTGGTAAACAAACTCTGTTGAGGGTTGTTTGCCATCTCTGTAATTGGCATTATCAAGGATTTTATACGTCAACTTGGTAGCATCTATATGTTGTTTATTGGTGTCAAGGTATGAAGGCCAGTATAAGTTCACTGAATCTGTGCTTGCATCGTATTTAAAGACCCCATTAGCTTTCGGTATACCCATACCAAGACATTCTTGCGATCCTATAGGATTGTTCCATTGTGGATAATTCATCAGGATAGTTGGACTTATAGGATTATCGTAGTGTTCAAGAATAGCACCTGCAAATCCTCCTAAATCCTTAATAGGTGGTAAATTTGAGCGATGGCCAACGGTATCGCCATTAGTTCCCCAATTTTTACCAACATGCTCGTTTAACTTAGGCAACTTGCCTGTGGCTTTAGCCTTAACTAAAAGTTTGGAAGTGCCTATAGAGCCAGCAGCTAAAAACAAATAGCGGCAGGTAATAGTTTTTGTTTCAAGAATTTGTCCTGAAGTATTTATCCGATTGTATGAAACTCGATAAAGTCTCTCGTGAGGTAATTGAGAGATTGCTGTTACTACGCACAGAGGCATAATCTCAACATATTTAGTCTGCTCAGCTAAAGGTATATAGTTGCGGTCTAGGCTTTTCTTAGCTCCGCTGTTGCAGCCAAACCAAATTTCTCCAATACTGGCAGAAGGTACTCTAGTTCCAGCTATTTCCTCACGAACTACATCCCAATCAACAGCCAAGTCTATTAGATAATTTCTAAATCCTGCCCTAGTTGCATGTTCTTGAAATAATCGGGTTGATTCATAGTATTTAGTAGCTAAAATGTCAGCTGGAATGGGATTTGGCTCCAGCATTTTACGAACACGACCAAAGTAAACATCAACCAATTCATCATAGTCAATTGAGCGAGGAAAGACTTGATAAAATACATAACGACTTTTGGGTACTACAACGCCAGCATTATTAACTAGTGACCCACCTCCAACTCCAGCACCACACAATGGATTTGCGCCGTATTCTCTTAAAGTTTCTAAAACTCCTGTATATGTATCTACGGAATCTCCGAATAAAGTTGTTGAACTAAGCCAAGCACCTCGACCATCAGGCTTACGATAAGTTGCAAAAATGTCTTGATTATTTTGAGATGGGATTTCCCAACGGCGACCGCGTTCTAGTACTACTGTTTGAATACCAGCTTGTCCTAAACGTAGAGCAGCAACAGCCCCACCATAGCCACTGCCGATAACAACGGCCTCTGAATAATCATCGCCAATAGTAGCTCCGGTACGATTTGAAGTAAGTACTGAAGTTGCTACGCTAGCACTGAATAGAGTGGCACTTTGAAGAAAATGACGACGGCTAAAAGATTTACGAAGCATAAATTCCCCACTTCACGATCGGACTTTTTATAAAGTAGTTGTACAGACTAGCTTTGAAGATTAAAGCTAAAATTTTATTTTTTTTCGAGAGTTACTATCAAGGCTGGGTAAATTTACAAGTAAATTCAAATCACCAAATATTTGATTGTAGGATAATTTTTTCCTAAAAAAATTGTATTTAAATTACAACTCTGGTTGCATCGGATATTAGCTAACCATGAAAGAATTTATAAAACATGCAATATAACCGCAATGGTTAAAATTTTGGTTAAAGGTTGCATTTTTTTGAATCTACTGATTTTTTATCTCAACATCATCATTTTTTCTATAAATTAAGAATAAGTTATGAGATAAACAGTCTGATTTTGATAATGATAGAGCGGTTCGACTGTAAAAAAGTTAGTATAAAATTAATGATATTTAATAAATAGTTAATTTTCAAAAATAGAGCAAAAAAATACAAACTATCTCCGAAAAATTAACCTTTGCATCTATGTTTTATCCCTCATAATCTTAGATATTAGAGTCAAAATTTATAGCGGTTCCCGCATGGATGAGGTAGAGAAAAATAGATCCTCGTAGGGGCACACAGCTGTCATAGGTGTCAACTTAACGCGAAACGGACGGTTAGAAACCGTGTCTACACAAACAAAACCCACCGACCTGGGTTTCAAACCCTTAATTTGACCTTAGGACAAGGGAGGCGGACGAAAGTCTGTGTAGCCAAGCCACTGCGTTGGGGAGCCAGCGCAGTCTTGGGGGTTTTACCCATGAGCTACTGGCGTCCAGCTCTGCCGACTTGAAGTGGCGCGCAAATTCTATTCGCCCTGGCTCTAAGTTGACACCAATGCACAGCTGTGCGCCCTTACCCATGTACCTTATTAAAATGAGAATCGCTATGTGCTTCTTCAAGTTCTGCATGAAACTAGTCAGCAGCGTTTATGAGTTCATATAGGCTCCTAATCCTCTGGTGGTAAGTTCTGTGAATTGTTTTATTTCCATTTCTTAAAATAGAGGTTTATTATGCCTTTTCCCAGATCTAGCGGGATTTTGCTACACCCTACTTCTTTTCCTAGTCAGTTTGGTATTGGTGACTTTGGATCGGAAGCTTATCGCTTTGTTGATTTTTTAGTAGAAAGCAAACAACAGCTTTGGCAGATATTACCATTGGGGCCTACCGGAGATACTAATTCTCCTTATGCTTCTTATTCAGCGATCGCCGGAAATCCACTGTTAATCAGCCCAGAACTACTGCAAAAGAAGGGCTTGCTAACTGAAGATAATTTCACAAATTTACCAAAGTTTTCCACTGAAAGAGTAGATTTTTCGCAGGTTATTCAAACGAAGATACCAATACTGCAAAAAGCCTGCAAAAACTTCAAAACTAGTGCAACATCAAGTCAGCGACAGGAATTTCAGGAGTTTTGCCAGAGTCAGGCTTACTGGCTAGATGATTATGCCCTGTTTATGGCGCTTAAGGATGCTCATAAAGGCGCTAGTTGGAATACTTGGGAGATGGCGATCGCTCAACGCAAACCAGAAGCGATCGAGCAATGGGAACAACGATTAGCAGATGAAGTTTTTTACCATAAATATCTACAGTTTGAGTTTTTCTGGCAATGGTCACAACTCAAGCGCTATGCTAACGAGCGTGGGATTCAAATACTAGGAGATATCGCAATTTATGTAGCTCACGATAGTGCTGACGTTTGGGCTAATCCCGGAAACTTTTGCCTTGATGAATTAACAGGTGAGCCAGCACTAATGGCAGGAACACCACCAGATTACTTCAGTGCCACTGGGCAACTTTGGGGTAACCCTGTCTATAACTGGGTGCGGCTACAGCAGGAGAACTTCAAATGGTGGGTGCAACGCTTCCAGTCCATGCTTAACTATGTAGACTTGATTCGCATCGATCATTTTCGCGGGTTTCAAGCTTTCTGGGCCGTAAAGCAGGGCGAAACAACTGCTATGAATGGTACGTGGATTGAAGCTCCTGGAGAGGCTTTCTTTGAGGTACTCAAACAAAAGTTAGGTAACCTGCCAATCATTGCTGAGGATTTGGGAGAAATTTCACCAGAGGTATATGCTCTGCGAGACAGATTTGAATTTCCCGGCATGAAAATTTTACAGTTTGCTTTTGGCGATGGTTCACAAGCTGAAAAGCGTTTTTTACCGTTCAATTATCAGTCTAATTGTATTGTATACACGGGTACTCATGATAATGACACTACAGTTGGCTGGTTCAATCAATTGTTACCCCCAGAAAAAGAACAAGTCTTAGGTTATTTGGGTTGTCAGAGTGAGTCTGGAATCCACTGGGATTTGATTCGATTGGCACTAAGTTCTGTAGCCAATCAGACGATTATTCCTCTACAGGACGTTTTGGGATTGGGCACCGGAGCTAGGATGAACTTTCCTGGCAAAACTGTAGGTGGCTGGGGTTGGCGATATCAGTCCGCAGCTTTAACGCCAGAGATTAGCGATCGCCTCAAAGCAATGACTGAAACTTATGGAAGGGTGACTCACCACCAATTAAATTAGAACAAACTAGCCGCAATACCCATTGATACACCACATCAAGAAGCTTGCGGCTGGGTCAATTTTAGTCAATTTCTAATGGTAAGGGGCGATCGCGTCCTTCAACTTTGAGGGTTGGCCACTTTGGATCGAAAGTTAGGTTTTCTAGCCCTCCATCCTTCTGGATGATGAAAGTGTCTTCAATCTTTGCTCCTGGTAAACTTGGGTTCCACGCTACAGCCGTGTTTTCCACTAAATTTTCGCTCGTAGTTGGATTAGCAATGATTTCACGAGATAGATAGCCTGTAGTTCCTCCTTGATGATGTTGACGAATTGCTTCGGGATAACCATGCCGCTCATAAGCCTGACCAAGCGCGTCATAAATTACGTTGATAGGCGTGCCAGGAACACATAAGTCCAAGGCTTCAGCTTCAATCTTATAGACATGAGAATGCAGAGATGCGAAATTTCGTGTCTCTGTATTGGCCTGCTCCAAACCAAAAAAGACAAATCTCGTCAGGTTCGCATATAGACCGTATCCCCGCGCACAAAAAACTAGCATTGCCGCACGTCCCAACGCCTCTTGTTTGGGCGTGGCATGACGGTATAGCGGGAGACGCCTTTCTCCAGCTACTAGCGTCAAAGCTGGATGTAGGCCTCTTGACCACAACGCCTCTGCACCCGCTCCAGCCAGTTGGTACTCTGTCCAGGTAGGCTGGGCTTTTAAAAGTACTTCGGTCATGGCTTCACTTGCTAAACGCCCCACTCGCCGATAGCGTTCCAGTTCTGTTGGCAGGATTACCCGCTTCTGATTTATGAGTGACAGAGGTAATCGGCTTTCATCGGCAGTAGGAATATCACTGAAAATCTTTCCCCCATTTGTCGCCTCACGGACGAAAGACTCGCGGGCAACCCTATCAGCCCAAGGATTAATGTGCAGCTTGTAAAGACGATCTGACGACTCATCCTTACCCGGAAGCTCTTCATCCTGTAAGCGTTGAGCTTCAATCTCATCAGTCAATATCCAGGCATCTTTAGCGGTTACTAAAACTTCCGCTACTCCAGTCTCACTAGCGAGTAACACAGTGTTAGAACCGCCAGCAGTAGCCCAAGCGAACCAATCTGAACCGCGCAATCGCACACCCATTGTATCAGTTTCGCTCAGAGCTTTTCGCATTAGCTCCAGCTTGTAATAAATTTCTTGGTTGATCGAATTCATAGTTAAGTCGAGATAAGTCTGTGAAAAATTGCCAATTATTATTGATAGTGGGAGAAAAATTCTGATTACATATAGTTCCGCAATCAGAAGTCAAAACTCAGAATTGATAAAAATATAATACGATTATTTATTTTCGTAAACTTATTATTTTTAAGTATTAAAATTTTATTAGTTCTGAATTATTACTTGCAGTATAAAGGTGATTTTGAGTATTTGTCGAGCCGTAATTACCAAAACAATACAACCTCATAACAAAAAATCAACCATTGTGATTTTATTTTAGGTTTTTTAAATTTACATAAAATCCCGCCAACAAAAAAAGTAACCTTTCTGCAAAACATTCACCCTTGTATTTATGTTTTAGTCTCTCTAAACTTTTTGCTAAAGACTTAAAAATAAGTCACGTACATTCCAAATTAAGAATCTAGTGACCCCAAGAATAGTGAACCAATATGATACCTAGATCCCTTGGTGGTAAAAAAATTGCAGTTCTTGTCGAAAGTGAGTTCATTCCTGAAGAAATCGAAGCTTATCAAAAGCGCTTCTCAGAACTCAAAGCAACAGTACATCTGATGTCTAGACTCTGGGACAAGCCAACCGTTCGTTTTTTCAGTGATGAAGATACAGGCAATACTCCTCGAACAATAGATGTAGACATTGATTTTCAAAACGTAGACGTTAACGACTACGCGGCTGTGATTATGACTGCTAACTATACCAGCGTGCGCCTCCGCTACTTCGATCTACTATCAACTCCCTTAGTCAATGCTGAACAAGTTCGTACTTCACCAGCTGTACAGTTTTATGCCAAGGCGATGGCAAATCCCAGGATTATTAAAGGTGCACTCTGCCACGGCCTGTGGATACTGACACCAGTACCTGAGTTACTCAAAGGCCGAAATGTTATCTGCCATGAGGTTGTCCTTGCAGATATTCTTAACGCTGGCGCAGTTTATACAACGTCATCTACAGGTGTTGTAGTGGACGGCGATCTTGTTACTGGTCGCTCAAAGCATGAGGTTGAACCATTCATTGACGCGATTACCGAACAAATCCAACAAATATCTATTGGTACTAATCGTTTCTCAACCAGAAGGCCTAGCCCCTCTGTTTCAACACTCAGAGCTGTAAGCTAACAATCTGAAAATAAATTCATCACTAGGAGACAATCTTGTGAAAAAGATTCTAATAATTTTATCGGAATATGGTTATTGGGGTGAAGAACTGGTAGGGCCCTTAGAAACTTTCGATGCTGCGGGGTATCAGGTTGACTTTGCAACTCCAACAGGAAAAAGGCCAGTAGCGCTTCCTCCCAGCATGGACGCTACTTATATTGACCCACCTTTAGGTCGGACAGTTGTCTCCCAAGAGATGGCGGAAAAAGTCAAGCGCTTAGAAGATCCTAAGAACCCACGATTGGATAATCCAATCATCCTGTCACAATGGTTGCCCGATCGCCCTTACTGGAGTGCTGAAAAATTCCTTCGGGAAATGGAAGCCTACAACAATGCAGTCGATGAAGTGCAGAAGGATTTGGAACAATACGATGCTCTACTGATAGTCGGTGGTAGTGGTCCTATTGTTGATTTAGTAAATAACCATCGGGTTCACGACCTGATCCTGAGTTTCTACAAAAAGGGTAAGGCGATCGCAGCAGAATGCTACGGTGTAACTTGTCTTGCCTTTGCTCGTGACCTAGCAGACCGCAAGAGCATTATTTGGGGCAAGCACGTCACAGGCCATTGCAAAGAATATGATTACAAAGATGGCACAGGATTTGTCGGCGCAGACATTAACATGGGGCCACCTCCCTATCCTCTAGAGTATATTCTCCAAGATGCCACAGGCCCAGATGGAGCATATCACGGTAATTTTGGCAAAGAAATCTCCGTGATTGTCGATTATCCATTTATCACAGGTCGGTCTACCGCAGATTCTTATACAACTGGTCAGAAGTTAGTGGAAGTTCTGGATAAAGGACTGAGGCGGTACGGATGGTAAGTTTGACCAAACAGAGCAACGAGAAGCCTTTGATGGCTAACAGAAATGGTCGCTTTGCAATGATCGAACAACTTCTGGCAGATGGTATAAATTACATGTTTGGCAACCCTGGCACTGTTGAGCAGGGGTTTCTAGACGCGTTAAAGGACTATTATCCAGAATTTAAATATATCTTTGCATTGCAAGAAACAATAGCAGTAGGTGCAGGCGATGGCTATGCCCGCGCCACCAAAAAGCCTACTATTGTGCAACTCCATAGCGGAGTGGGTTTGGGCAATGGCATCGGGATGATTTATCAGGCTATGCGCGGTCATGCACCATTAGTAGTACTGGCTGGTGAAGCTGGCATCTGCTACGATGCGATGGATGCCCAAATGGCAGCAGATTTAGTCAGTATGGCCAAGCCTGTAACAAAATGGTCAACTAGGGTAGTCGATCCTTCTTCTTTGTTACGCGTGCTACGCCGAGCCATCAAAATAGCTGCTACGCCGCCTATGGGGCCGGTGTTCGTCTCCCTGCCGATGGATATCCTTGATGCTCCTAATTATGAAGAGGTTGTCCCGACTTCTTTTCCAGTGACACGGGTTGCCCCCGAACCCGACCGACTGGCAACAGCAGCAACTTTATTGGCCGCCGCTAAACATCCCCTAATTATTATGGGCGATGGTGTAGCTTTTTCCGATGCCCAGGCTGAATTGACAGATGTAGCCGAACTCATCGGCGCACAAGTTTGGGGAGCAGATTCATCGGAAGCGAACATGAGTGCTACACATCCTCTGTTCGGAGGGCTGCTGGGTCATATGTTTGGGGATGATAGCCGTCGGATTACGTCACAAGCAGACGTGATATTGATTACTGGAACTTACGTTTTTCCAGAGGTATTTCCGGCGCTGTCTGGAGTTTTTGCTTCGTCAGCAAAAATAATTCACATTGACTTGAATACCTACGAAATAGCGAAGAATTTTCCGGTGGATCTGGGACTGCTTGGCGATCCGAAAATTAGTCTGAGCAAATTAGCGATCGCTCTTGAGTCCACTTTGACACCTGAACAGAAGCAAGAGGCTTCTCTTAGGGCTAGCCGGATAGCTGAAAACAAGAAGCGGGAATCGGCAGATCGATTGGAAGCTGATAAGGCGGTTCGGGATTCAGTACCTCTGCACATGACTCGTTTTGCAGAAGAATTAGCTGCCCATCTGCCAGCAGATGCCATTATTTTCGATGAAGCCATTACCAATTCTCCCGAACTTTGTCGGTACATACCACCGACAAAACTAGGACAATATTACCAAACACGAGGCGGTTCGCTAGGTGTTGGTATTCCTGGAGCGATCGGTATTAAGCTGGCTCATCCAGATAAAACTGTGGTTGGGTTCACGGGTGATGGCGGCAGTATGTATACCATCCAAGCCCTCTGGACTGCTGCCCACCACAATATAGATGCTAAATTTGTCATCTGCAATAATCGCAGCTATCAAATTCTCAAGCTCAACATTCTGCACTATTGGGGCGAGCAGCAAATACCAGAACACGATTACCCGTCTTCTTTTAACCTGTGCAACCCAAATATCGATTTCGCTGAATTAGCAAGGTCTTTAGGGGTTCAAGCTATTCGGGTAGAGAAGCCAGATCAGATTGCTCCAGCTATCCAAAAAGCATTGGATCATAACGGGCCATTTTTAATTGATTTGGTACTGACAAACGAAATTGTTGGTACAAAGATTGGCGTCAAGTGTGGCCAATAGTAGACCAGAATTTTTACTGAATTAAAAGGAAGAAAAACAATGACAGTAGCTAAAACAGCACCTTTAATACAATCAGAAATCAAACAACTAGCAACAGATTGGTATTTGAAACTAGATGTTCACGCTCCACTGGAAGATTATATTCCTTTCCTGGCTGAAGATGGTCTAGAAATGCGCTTTCCGGAAGCTACAGTTTATGGTTTTGATGGATTTAAAGGTTGGTACGAGCGCGTTATCGGAATTTTCTTTGATGAAGTCCATACATTAAAGCAAGTCAACGTTAAGCCTTCAGGAGACGAGGCGAGCGTTCAAGTCATCGTCAAATGGGAAGCTAGCGTGTGGAATCCACCAGCAGCTAAAAGCCAACGCATTGTTTTAGATGCTTATCAAACTTGGATTGTGAAGCGATCGCTTCAAACAGGTAAGCCAGTGATTGCAACCTACATTGTTGATTCACTTAATTACTATGAAGGATCTGCCCGTCTTTAAATAAGTTTGCAGACATCCGCGAAAAAATGAAGTTTTGGGGCGCACATAACCACCGCACAAATAATTATATGTAGTGATTAGCGCTCCATGCTCATAAGTTCTATCACAATTATAGGAGATATAAAAGTGGCGGTTTCAACAATTTCACCCGGACGGCAATTCTTTGACAAACATCTTGAGACTATTTCTGCGGGAAAAATCGATGAAATGGTAGATAGGGATTATGCAGAAGATGCTGTGTTAATCACCTTTTTCAATGGCTTTGAGAACACATCTGCACCTATCACAATTAAAGGTCGTGAAAATATCAAAACATTCTTTCACGACTACCTAAAAACAATTGAATATATTGATATCAAATCCCTGGACTTCACAGAAGCAGAAGACGCCATTTTTTTTCAAGCAAAATTCAACTGTAAACTTGGTCTAGTGTCAGTTGGAGATGCCTGGACTATGCGTAATGGACAAATTGCTTATCACTTTGGTTTTTGGGTTTAATAGAATAGCACAAATGTCAGGCTATACCTACAGCGGTAAACTACGCACTTATTTGTAGTTAGGAACTAGCGCCAACTACAAACGAGTTCACCTTAGTTTTGCTCACCTTCATTTGTATCCTCCGTCATCACTTTTTTCAGTCTTAATCCCCTACATATAGGACTACCATGAGTACACCAATAGAACAATTGCTTGTTTCTCCCATCAGCAAGCTCTATAAAGAACATATCGGTTTTATCAAAACTAAAAATGTTGATGGTTTGTTAAATCAGTATGCTGATGATGCTCTGCTCATTAGCACCTTAACTGAAGACCGCCAACCACTTTACGTACAAGGCCGTCAAGCACTCAAAGAGTTCTTTGAAGGTCGTATTTTCGGTTTAGAAGATTTTGAAATCAGGCTTAATCAATGGGCTGAAACTGAAAACACGTTGATGATGGTAGAGGAGTTAACAACCACAAGTAAGACCGGTGAAGTCGGTAGTGTTGAGTTTTACGATAACTGGTTTTTGCAAGATGGAAAAATTGCTATCCACTTTGCTGGCGTAATTCAGTATCCAGATAAAACTTATGTAAATGCAGGAACAATTAAAACAGAAGTACCTGCATCTCCATTGGGCAAGTTGTATAAAGAACATATCGGTTTCATCAAAGCTAAAAATGTTGATGGTTTACTCAACCAATATGCTGAAGATGTCTTGCTAATTAGCACCTTGACTGAAAACCGCAAACCGATTTACGTGCGCGGTCGCCAAGCACTCAAACAGTTCTTTGAAAGCCGTATCTTCAGTTTAGAAGATTTTGAGGTCAAGCTTCACCAGTGGGCTGAAACTGAGAACGCGCTGATGATAGTTGAAAACTTGAAAACCAAAAGCGTCAATGGCGATGTTGGCAAGGTGAGTTTTTATGATAACTGGGTGTTGCGCGATCGCAAAATCGCTGTTCACTTTGCTGGTGTAATTCAGTACCCCGATGGGTCATACGCATAACTAAATTCACTTTTTTGTGTCAGTAAGGACTGAAGTAATGGCTTTGCTAAAAGTTTCTCAAATGGCAATCAGCTGCAAAGATCCGATCGCAACTGAAAAGTTCTACACAAAATATTTCGGTTTTAAACGAGCAAGGGTTGCACCAGTTGGCAATAATGAGCAGATTGTCTTTCTGAAATTGGGTGATATGTACCTTGAACTCTTCCAAGCAAAAGGAGAAACCCCCATCCCTTTAGCCACCCAAGACGGGCCTACTTATCCAGCTTGGCGTCATTTTGGTTTTCAGGTTGATGATGTTGACGCTAAGCTGGCTGAAATTGGCAAAGACGCAAAAGTGACCCTTGGACCGCTCAACTTTGATAGTTTTATTCCTGGGTGGCGCACGGTTTGGGTATCCGATCCAGATGGCAATATCGTTGAAATTAGCCAGGGATACGTCGATCAGGAGAATCCACCACAATTGCCAGCAAATTGAGGGTAATTTCAACTGAGCTATATACAGCATTCCTCAATAGGAGATGAACAAGTTCAAAATCAAAATCGCTATAGATTAGCTAAATTTTGTTCAAAACTGAAATGGAATTGCTGTATATAGCTTAATTATTGATTGGCACACAGAAACTCATGAATACTTTCACAAATTGGAAAACCCTTAATTGGCCTGAATATGGTGCAGAATTGGTGGGAACTGCGTTCAATCTCTTGGTTGGATTCAGTATAATCACCTTCAATTTTGGTAAAGGCTTGCCTATGGAGCATCTCATCCCGGCAGTGAGTCCTCGTTTATTAATTAATGGTCTCATTTTTGCTGGAAGTGGTGCATTAATTAGCATTTCTCCTTTAGGAAAATTGAGTGGTTCGCACCTTAACCCTTGCTTATCATTGGCATTCTGGTTGCAAGGTAAAATGCATAAACATGACTTAATTGGATATATTTTTGGTCAATTTATTGGCGCAATTATTGGCACATATTTAGCATTAGTTTTGTGGGGTAAATATTTGATAAGTGTCAATTATTGCATTACCTCACCTGGGATAAACTATCCGTTGTGGTATGTATTTCTAGCTGAAGTTTTCATGACATTTCTGTTAGTGCTGTCCATTTTTATCTTCTTGAGTCATCATCAGCTATTGCGCTGGACACCTCTAATGGTATGGATTCTGGTGGCAACTATGGTTTGGTTGGGAGCGCCAATTTCTGGTACTAGTTTGAATACAGCACGCAGTGTTGGGCCTGCTTTCGTAGCATGGTCTTGGCAAAACCAATGGCTTTATTGTGTTGCATCTCCACTAGGTGCATTAACTGCTGTAGGAGTTTTTCAACTGATAGCTATGGGTGAACGCGAAGTTTTAACAGGGAAACTTTTTCATGTTCCCAATTATCGTTGTATTTTTAAAAATGTTAAAGTGCCACATTTGTCAAAACATCAGTAGATTTCAAGAACAATTCAGAATTATGACTCCTGAATTGTGAATAAAAATGAACAGGAATATACCCTTACACCCCACCAGTACAGACGCGATTAATTGCGTCTCTACTTTCTTTTTCAAGCTAGACTTTGCACTATATTGAAAACCACTAAATCTTCTCGTATCCGACACGATTTAGTGTGATGTTTAACCGCATATTCATCTGCCACTTGTGCTGAATTCTGTTAGCGTAGCGGGGCGTAGCCCATCCTGACTTTTGAATTCTGACTCCTTTTTATCAGACCTGAAAACATCAAAATACTCTAGAAGGAGAAAACCGATGAAGAAACTAGAAGGTAAGGTAGCTTTAGTAACTGGTAGTAGTGGAGGAATTGGCCAAGCTATTGCCGTACATCTCGCTGAACAAGGTGCAGATGTTGTGATTGATTACCGCTCTCATCCCGAAGGCGCCGAAGAAACTCTGTCGAAAGTAGAAGCTGCTGGCAGCAAAGGTTTAACTATTAAAGCTGATTTGAGTGTAATTAGTGACATCCGTCAACTTATAGACGAAGGTATTCAATACTTTGGCAAGTTAGACATTCTAGTGAACAACGCTGGGATCGACGGTCGGAATGCTGACTTCTGGAACGTCACCGAAGCCGACTACGATGCAGTGATTAATCTCAACCTCAAAGGCACATTTTTCGCAACTCAAGCGATAGTGCAGCACTTTATCGAAACTAAGCGAACTGGCAAAATCATCAATATCAGCTCTACCCATGAGGAAATAGCATTCCCACACTTCAGTGCCTATTGTGCCAGCAAGGGTGGTGTAAAAATGATGATGCGTAACCTAGCTGTTGAGCTTGGGCCTTTGGGAATTACAATTAACAACGTGGCTCCTGGAGCAATTGAGACACCAATTAATACTAAGCTGTTAAATGACCCAGAAAAATTAGCAGCCTTGTTAAAAAATATTCCCTTGGGTCGTTTAGGCAAGCCAGAGGATATCGCACCCATAGTTGCTTTCTTAGCCTCAGCTGATGCTGACTACATCACAGGGGCAACCTTCTATGTAGATGGGGGATTGAGCCGAAACTATCATGAGCAATAGGTAGTTTCCCCTTCGGGGCGGGTGTAGAGTGTGGGGGAAAAAGAATTGGTTCCCCGAATCATGGATACAAGAAAGAGCTTTCAAGTATAAAAAAAGAAAAATGTACTTCTAGGCACAATTAAAGCGTTAGCGTACTCCTACAGAGAAGCGGTACAAAATGCGAAATACAGCGTTCGGGAAGTAAAACCCCATTATTTAATTATGGGGTTCCCCACACCCTACCCCCTACACCCTGCCCTGAAGAGGTTCCATCTTTTCAAGCGTGACATTCGACTTTTAATCCAAAATCCTAAATCGCTATGACCCAAGAAGAAGCAAGATTGGCAGCAGACCGCGATCGCACAGCCTACTGGAAACGATGGGGTTCCTACCTGAGCGAACGGCAGTGGGGAACTGTGCGGGAAGACTATAGCCCTAATGGTACCGCCTGGGAATTCTTTCCCCACGACCATGCTCGCTCCCGCGCTTATCGCTGGGGAGAAGATGGGATTGCCGGAATTTCTGATAATCATCAGCGACTATGTTTTGCGATCGCTCTGTGGAATGGTGAAGATACAATTCTCAAAGAAAGGCTTTTCGGTCTCACAGGAAATGAGGGTAATCACGGGGAAGATGTTAAAGAATACTACTTCTACCTGGATAACACCCCGACTCATTCCTACATGAAATATCTTTATAAATATCCCCAAGCTGCTTTCCCATACAGTCAGCTGGTAGAAGAAAATCGCCACAGAGGTCGCCAAAGTCCAGAGTTTGAATTAATCGACACGGGTATATTTGACCAAGACCGCTATTTTGATGTCTTCATTGAGTATGCTAAGGCTTCACCCGACAACATTTTAATTGAGATCAGTGCAATTAACCGAGGTCCGGAAGCAAAAACGCTGCATTTGCTACCAACGCTTTGGTTTCGTAACACGTGGTCTTGGACTGGCGATGGAGAAGAAAAGCCCTGGTTAAAAATTAGCCAATCCAACTCTGACCTCAGCACCATCGAAGCTTATCACCCTTCTTTAGAAACTCGATGGCTGTATTGTAATGAAACTCCAGAACTATTATTTACAGAAAATGAGACTAATAATCAAAGATTGTTTGGGGTTAGCAATGCTTCGCCATACGTTAAAGATGGAATCAATAATTATGTAGTCAATGGGCAAAAAACGGCTGTCAATCCCAATCGTATTGGCACTAAGTTCGCAGCTAATTACAAATTACACATCGGTGCAGGCGAAACTAAGACAATACGATTGCGGTTAAGTGACGTGCAAAATTTAATTGCACCATTCGGGGCTGAATTTGATATAGTTTGGCAAGAACGCCAGCGCGAGGCGGACGAATTTTATCAGCGAATCTGTCCATTTTCGTTGTTAGAGGACAAGCGTAATGTGCAGCGGCAAGCATTTGCTGGGATGTTATGGAGCAAACAATTTTACTACTACGTAGCTGAGAAATGGCTAAAAGGCGATGCAACTGGCCCGCAACCGCCAACATCTCGGCTCAATGGCAGAAACCATGAATGGTTTCATTTATTTAACGATGATGTACTTTCTATGCCCGATAAATGGGAATACCCTTGGTTTGCGGCTTGGGATTTAGCTTTTCATGTAATTCCGCTGGCCATGATTGACCCGGATTTTGCCAAGCTGCAATTGAGCCGCTTGACACGGGAATGGTATATGCATCCTAACGGTCAACTACCAGCTTATGAATGGGCTTTTGGTGATGTGAATCCGCCGGTTCATGCTTGGGCAGCATGGCAAGTTTATCAGATTGAGCAAAAAATCTATGGTCGTGCGGATAAAAAATTTCTGGAGAGCGTTTTTCAGAAATTACTGCTGAACTTTACTTGGTGGGTTAACCGGAAAGATTTTGAGGGCAAAAATATCTTTCAGGGTGGCTTTCTCGGTATGGATAATATTGGTGTCTTCGATCGCAGCGTTCAACTACCAACTGGTGGATATTTACAACAAGCAGATGGCACAAGTTGGATGGCAATGTATTCTCTGAATATGTTGACCATCGCCCTAGAGTTAGCCAAAGAAAATTCTACCTACGAAGACATCGCCAGCAAGTTTTTTGAGCATTTCCTATACATTGCTGATGCCATGAACGGCGTTGGCGATGACGAAATAGCGTTATGGGATGAAATTGACGGTTTTTACTACGATGCTCTACATTTACCTGATAGTCATCAATTCCCAATGAAAGTGCGATCGCTGGTGGGGCTAATCCCATTATGTGCTGTAAGCATTTTAGAATCAGATACTTTAGAGCAACTCCCAGGCTTTAAGCAACGGACACAATGGTTTCTGAAAAATCGCCCTGACCTGACCCGAAATATTGCTTGTATGCAGAAACAAGGAATTGGTGAGCGCCGACTATTAGCGATCGCCTATCCAGATAAACTGCGTCGCATCCTAGAAAAAATGTTAGATGCAACAGAATTTTTTGGCCCTTATGGTATTCGCTCTGTTTCTAAAGTTCATGCGTCCCATCCTTACGTTTTGACCGTAGATGGCCAGCAGTATCGAGTAGATTACGAACCTGCTGAGTCTAGCACAGGAATGTTTGGTGGTAATTCCAACTGGCGCGGACCAATTTGGTTTCCCATTAATTATCTACTACTAGAATCGCTACAAAAGTTCTATCGCTACTTCGGCGACGATTTCAAAGTTGAGTGTCCCACCGGTTCAGGCCAAATGATGACACTTAAGGAAGTATCAATTGAATTAGCTCAAAGGCTGATCCAAATTTTTCTGACAGATGAGTCTGGTAGACGACCTTTTTATGGTGGGACAGAAAAATTCCAAACTGACCCGAATTGGCGCGACCTAATTCTGTTCAATGAATACTTTCATGGAGATAATGGCGCTGGTATTGGTGCTAGCCATCAAACTGGTTGGACAGGTTTAATCGCCAAATTAATCCAGCAATGTGCAGAACAAGTGTTGTCAGATTGATTTCTCAATTTTGATAAATCACTAATTTTCATTAACACTGGATGCGTTGGCTCAGGCTAACGCATCTTCAAATCTAAATATCTGAGACATTGTTTGAAAAGTCGTTGGCTGTGATTTTAATTGCATTCTTACCCCCCTTAATCCCCCTTATAAAGCAGGGCCGTTTCATTCGCTAGTCTGTGAGATTTGTCAAGGGGATATTCTCACGCAAAGACGCAAAGGCGCAAAGAAAAACAACATTATTTGGGCTTGAAGACGCAAAATTTTTTGCCCTAATTGTACGCTCGCCCTAAATTTTGATTTCTTTGACCCTTGCAATTTTAACCATTTTAGGGAATGAAACAGCCCTGCCCTTATAAAGAGGGGAAATCGGAAAATCTAGTTCCCTCCCCTTAAAAAGGTGTGGGTTAGGGTGGGGTAAAAAAATATTTGCTATCGACAAAATAACTTTTCAAATATCCTCTAAAATAATTTTTGAAAATCTTCTTGTTTATTTATTATCAAAAAAATGCAAACTTTAGCCAAAACTTAAACCCTTGCCACTCTAATTAAATACTTATTAAAATTATTATATCTAAACTACTTAACAGGCAATTAAATTACCTAAATGAGTAAAATCGACTTTATCTGCAAAGCTTTGGCTCAGGAATTACTGAATAGATGTATGAGTAGGTACTACAAACAATAAGCCGTATTAAGTGCAATATTGTAGTCAACAATCAAGGGGTAATTTCAGACAATTTTAGCCATTCATAAATTTTTGATAGCTGAAAACGTGCAAAATTACCTACTAACTAAATGCCATAAGGACAGAGAGAAAGAATGACTTTAACTACAGATAGATATCAGGTTGAACTAGAAATACCTGATTACCAATTAGAATCAGGATGTTCGCATCCTTTCGGTGCAGTGCCAGACAAAGATGGAGTAAACTTTTCCATCTTTTCAGAACATGCTACCTCCGTCGAACTCTTGTTGTTCGATCGAGATGATGCTCCGCAGCCAACAAAAATTATTCAGTTAAACCCAAAGTTCAATAAAACTTTCCACTTTTGGCATGTCTATGTGAGAGGCTTAAAACCAGGCGCTCACTATGCTTATCGAGTTAATGGTAATCCTGACTTACACCGAGCAGGACACCGCTTTAATAAAAATAAGGTACTGCTTGACCCTTATGCTAGAGGAAACACCAACGCTCTTTGGCAGCGCAATGATGCTTTAGGGTCAAAAGATAACGTGACTACATCTATGCGTAGTGTAGTTATTGATATATCTGATTATGACTGGGAAGGCGATCGCCCGCTCAACCGCTCGATGAGTGATACCACGATCTATGAGGTACACGTCGGCGGATTTACCAGATCGCCTTCTTCAGGTTGCAAATACCCCGGCACTTTTTCTGGAATTATCGAGAAAATTCCTTACCTCAAAGAGTTAGGAATCACAGCTGTTGAACTGCTGCCAATATTTGACTTTGACGAAAGGAACATTCTCCGAGAAGTCAACGGTAAGGAACTAAAAGACTACTGGGGATACAACCCCCACAGTTACTTTGCTCCAGAAGCTTCATATTGTGCTTTTCCTGATGTGGGAAATCATATCAGAGAATTTCGAGATCTGGTCAAGGCCTTACACAAAGAAGGGATTGAAGTCATTCTGGATGTTGTCTTTAACCACACCGACGAAGGCAACCATGAAGGCCCAACCATCAGCTTTAAAGGCCTTTTTAATGATATCTTTTATCACCTAGTACATTGGGATAAGCAGTACTACATGGACTACTCCGGGTGTGGCAATACTGTCAACTGCAACCACCCAATAGTAGAAAAGTTAATTGTAGATTGCCTAGAATTTTGGGTCAAAGAGATGCATGTCGATGGTTTCCGTTTTGATGAAGCCTCCATTTTATCTCGCAGCCAAGATGGAGTACCAATGATCCATCCGCCGGTGATTTGGCATATTGAAACATCGGAAACACTAGCTGACACCAAAATCATTGCTGAGGCTTGGGATGCTGGTGGGCTTTATCAAATTGGCGATTTCCCTGGATATCGTTGGGCAGAATGGAATGGACGTTTTCGAGACGATATCCGGCGCTTTGTCAAAGGAGATCCCGGAATGGTTGGGGCAGTCGCTTGGCGGATTGCTGGAAGTTCTGACCTTTATCAATCGAGCAGGCATTTACCGATTAACAGCATCAACTTCATTACCTGTCATGATGGATTTACCCTCAATGATTTAGTTTCGTATAACCACAAGCACAATGAAGCGAATGGTGAAAACAATCGGGATGGCATCAATGACAATTTGAGCTGGAATTGTGGTTTTGAAGGAGAGACTGATAACCCAGAAATTGATGGATTACGCCAACGACAGATTAAGAATTTTGCAGCTATTCTGATGCTCTCTCAAGGTGTACCCATGATTGTGGCTGGGGATGAAGTCAGACGTACCCAAAAGGGTAACAACAACGCCTACTGCCAAGATAACGAAATTAGTTGGTTCGATTGGAATCTTGTAGAGAAGAATGCTGATATTTTCCGGTTCTTCAAACAGATGATTCATTTCCGCAAGTGCTACTGCCATTCTGCTTTACGCCGTAGTAATTTTTTCACTGGTGAAGTTAATGAGCGTGGCTTTGCAGATATTGCTTGGCATGGCTGTAAGTTGTTCAAACCAGGTTGGCACGATTCTCATGCCAGAGTTCTTGCGTATACTCTCGGAGGGTTTGAAGGAGAAGCAGATATTCATGTCATGCTCAACATGTACTGGGAAGATCTCGACTTTGAAATTCCTCCTATTAAAGGTAGAAAATGGTTCAGAGTCATAGATACTGCTCTTGCTTCTCCAATGGATATTGTGGAACCAGGTGAAGAAACTGTAGTTTCAGGTAATGTCTATTCTGTCAAAGAGCGTAGCGTTGTTGTTTTAGTTTCCAAATGGTTTCCAGTTAATGAATTTCCAACTAGGAGTAAATTCGATGAGTAATATAGACTTTTCATTTGCGGATTTAATTGCTGGGTATGTTACTGCTTTTGACTCAAGTAAGGGAGATTCAGGTACTTTCGATATCAAAACGTCAGATGGCAGAAAATTTGAAGTAGCATTGACCTCAATGACTTATGCTGAGCTAGTACGCAATTTAGATGAGCCTTTCTTTGATTGCACTAGCCAAATAAATTCAATGCTCGTTCCTAATTGCTATCTTTTCGCATACGGCATTTTTTATCCTGAAGCAGGCGAACAGAAGTTTGAAGCTAAACACATAGTTTTTCTCGGTAGAACAGAAAACGAGTATCTTTTTGAAAGACCAGATTGGTGGGTCAAGCAGATACGAAGCCTTGGTAATTTTTACCTCAAAGCTCAGTTTGAAGATGGCGAAATTGATTATCGAAAATATCGCACTGGTATCGGTTTAGTTGGTTCTAAAGAAGATAGCACTCGTCAAGAAACTGACACGATTTCTCGTTTAGTTTACGGTTTTGCCACAGCCTACATGATGACTGGGGACGATCGCTATCTGGAAGCTGCCGAAAAAGGCACTGAATACCTCCGCCAACACATGCGCTTTCTAGATGAAGGCGAAGAAATTTGCTATTGGTATCATGGTGTTGATGTGAAACCAGGTGGTAGCGAGCAAAAAATATTCTCCTCAGAATTTGGGGATGATTATGACGCTATTCCAGCTTATGAGCAAATTTATGCCCTGGCTGGCCCTACCCAAACCTATCGGATAACAGGCGATCCACGCATCATCAAAGATATCGAGTTGACGATTAATCTGTTTGACAAGTATTTCTTGGACAAGACAGAGAAAGGAGGATTTTTCTCCCACATCGATCCGATTACTCTTAGCCCCCACTCCCAAACTCTAGGCCACAATCGCGCCAAGAAGAACTGGAACTCCGTAGGTGACCATGCCCCAGCTTATTTGATCAACCTTTGGCTAGCAACTGGCAAAGAAGAATACGCAAATTTCCTGGAGTACACCTTCGACACCATTGAAAAGCGGTTCCCAGATTATGACCGTAGCCCATTCGTTCAAGAACGTTTTTATGAGGACTGGAGCCACGATACAACTTGGGGATGGCAGCAGAATCGAGCAGTTGTAGGTCATAACCTAAAAATTGCTTGGAACTTAATGCGGATGAACCACCTGAAACCAAAAGAAAACTATGTGACTCTGGCAGAAAAGATTGCAGAAATCATGCCAGCAGTCGGTAGCGACCAACAGCGTGGGGGGTGGTACGATGTCGTGGAACGCACTTTAAAACCAGGGCAAGAGGTACACCGCTTTGTCTGGCATAACCGGAAAGCTTGGTGGCAGCAAGAACAAGCTATCTTAGCCTACCTGATTTTGAGTGGTTCCCTTGATAAGCCTGAATATCAACGCCAAGCCCGTGAAGCAGCAGCTTTCTATAATGCTTGGTTCCTCGATTACGTGGCTGGGGGTATCTACTTCAATGTTCTGTCAAATGGGATTCCCTACTTGCTAGGAACGGAACGAGGCAAGGGCAGCCACTCAATGAGCGGTTACCACTCGTTTGAATTGGCCTACTTAGCTTGCGTTTATACGAATCTGCTAATCACTAAACAGCCAATGGATTTGTACTTTAAACCAAAGCCAGGTGGCTTTAAGGACAACATCCTACGAGTTGCGCCAGATATCTTACCACCCGGCAGTGTGCGGATTGGAGATGTATGGATCGATGGGCAAAAGTATGCCGATTTTGATGCTGCAAACTTAACAGTCAAACTACCAGTTACTCAAGACGATGTGAAAGTTAGAGTCAGACTTCTTCCGACTCAAGTATCTTTCGACGCCACTCTGTTAGAGGTTAGTAATGGTATTGCCAAAATCTCTTTAACTGGGCTATTGGATGCTAATGGTGTGGTACATTTTCAAGAAGCGATCGCCAAAGCTACAGCACAGCCAATTACTCGTCTAGTCTTATTACTACGAGACTTAGAATGTATTACTACTGCTGGTTTACGGTCTCTGATTTTTGCTAAACAAAAACTGGGTTCTGATGTTGAACTCTACATGGTCGGCGCACCGGAGAACGTGAAACAATTCCTGATGATGAGTGCATTTTGCGACAGTGTAACCGTTTTGGATGAGTATGAAACTGTTCAGTTGGCAAGTGTCTAAGTTGCGTTAAAAGACATTTGAGTAGTCCTAATTAGATAAGAGATAAATAGCTCCGACAAAGGAACTGCGGTTTATCCACAGCTATTAGGACTACGCTCAATACAGTTCGGTGTACTGAAGTTATTTCTTAAAAGGAGTAATATCAAGTCCGGTTAATTACTTATGATTAACGCATCTGTGCAAAAACCCCAAAAGCCTCTTTCCCCTTGCTCCCTGCTCCCCTGCCATCTAAATGATAAGTCTTTAACCGGACACGATATAAAGGGAGCAGGGAGAGCGGGGGAAGTTTTTCTTTTCCAGCACACTTAGCCTCCCTTAATTATTCAACGTACTCTTATATACCTAAAAATATACAGTCTTTATGGCTAGTTAAATAATTGACAAATATCATCCCCAGAAAGGAGCTATTTTGGTTAATCCTGTACTACTTACTGTTGACGATGACCCCGGAGTTCTACGAGTAATAGAGCGAGATCTCCGACATGAGTATGGCGATCGCTTTCGGGTATTACGAGCCGATTCAGGTGCAAATGCTTTGAGAGTATTGCAACAAGTAAAATTACGTAACGAGGCAGTTGCGCTCTGTGTGGTAGACCAGCGGATGCCACAAATGTCGGGCGTGCAGTTCCTTGAACAGGCGATGCAAATTTTTCCGTCTGCAAAACGAGTTTTACTAACAGCTTATGCGGACACCGATGCTGCTATCTCTGCGATTAATACAGCAAAGATTGATTACTATCTTCTCAAACCCTGGGAGCCGCCACAAGATCTTCTGTATCCAGTTCTGAGCGATTTATTAGACGATTGGGTTTCGTCATACCGCCCACCCTTTGAAGGTATCCGCGTTATTGGCTCCCGTTGGTCGCCCAAGAGTCATCACATTAAGGACTTCTTGGCGCGCAATTATATGCCTTATCAGTGGTTAGACATTGAGATAGAGGAAGAAGCGCGTCAGTGGCTTAGTTATGCTCAATGTAATACCGCACATTTGCCACTACTAGTTTGCCCTGACGGTTCGTATCTCAAACAGCCAACGCACGCCGAAATTGCTGAAAAAATTGGGTTGAAGATGCAGCCCCAAATGCCCTTTTACGATTTGGTAATCGTGGGGGGTGGACCAGCTGGTTTGGCAGCAGCAGTTTATGGAGCTTCTGAAGGTCTACGCACAGTATTGATTGAAAAAGAGGCTCCAGGGGGGCAAGCAGGGACGAGTTCCCGGATCGAGAATTATTTAGGCTTTCCCCAAGGAATTGCTGGATCGGAATTAGCTCGTCGCGCAGTTACTCAAGCTAAACGATTTGGGGTAGAGATTCTCTCGCCTCAAGAAGTAATTGGCATTCGCTTGCAAGATTCTTATCGCATCATCAAGCTAAAAGATGGAACAGAATTAAGCTGTTATGCATTGCTAATTGCCACAGGTGTCTCATATCGCAAGCTCGATGTGCCTGGCATTGAGAATGTGACTGGAGCAGGTGTATATTACGGTGCAGCAATGACCGAAGCACTCTCCTGCCAAAACGAAGATGTTTATGTAGTTGGCGGAGCTAACTCAGCTGGACAGGCTGCGGTGTACATTTCTAAGTATGCTCGCCACGTCACTATGTTGGTGCGCGGCAACTCACTGGCTACAAGTATGTCAAAGTATTTGATAGACCGAATCTTAGCAACAGACAATATCAGCGTTAGGTTTCATTCCCACATTGTCGAGCTTCATGGCCACACTAACCTAGAGGGAATTACGATCGCTAACACTAAAACCCACCAACAGGAAACTATTCCCACAAAGTTGCTGTTCATTTTAATTGGTGCAAAGCCACATACTGATTGGCTGGGTGGGATTGTGGAGAGAGACGAACAAGGATTTATCTTAACCGGGCCAAGCTTGATACCCAATAAACGATGTTCAAAAGCATGGAAACTCGATCGCCAACCCTTCCTGCTGGAATCGAGTGTACCGGGCATATTTGTGGCTGGAGATGTGCGTAACGGCTCTGTCAAGCGAGTTGCTTCTGGCGTTGGTGAAGGTGCGATCGCTATTCAGTTCATCCATCAATATCTAGGTAAGGTGTAATTATGTTAGATGCTTTGCGTCAAGTGTCACTTTTTGCACAATTGACAGATGAGCAATTCCAATGGTTGTCTGAACACGGCGATGAACTATGGCTAGTTCCAGGAGAATATATAGCACTTGAGGGAGAACCAATAGAGAATTTCTACGTGCTGATAGAAGGCGAGATTGAGTTTAGAAAACAGGTCGGCAATGTAGAAAGGCACATAATGAGTTTTGGACCTGGAACATATACAGGTCACGAGCTGATTCTATTAGATGTTCCTCACTATCTCGTGAACGTGCGTGCTGTGAAACCAACTTATATGTTGAAATGGGACACAGATACTTTCTGGCAAATGCTGACAACCTGTCCGTCGATTACACGCGACCTTTTAATCATCACGGCGCAACGGGTACAAATGTTAGAGTCTATGTCACAACACCACCAAAAGCTAATTGCACTCGGTACTTTAGCAGCTGGTCTAGCCCATGAGTTAAACAACCCAGCAACAGCTGTTATCCGAGGTGCGAAGCATTTGCACAAAATCTTTCAACAATTGCCATATCTGGGACTCAAACTCAATTACAGGCAGATGACAAAAGAACAACTGCTGTTTCTTGACAATTTGCTGCACACAGTGATTGGACGTGCCGAAACACCCTGCGAGTTAGAAGATTTACTAGCCCAGAGCGATCGCGAGCAAGATCTGACAGCCTGGCTGGATTTACATAACGTGCCTGATGGCTGGAAAATTGTTTCTTCCTTAGTCCGGGGAGGACTGGATACTCAATCCCTGGATACTATTGTGGAACATTTATCCCCAGAATCACTTGCTGAAGTTCTAGCTTGGCTCGAGGCGACACTCACAGGAATTGAGCTATTGGACGAAATTGACCAAAGTTCCGGGCGCATTTCGGAACTAGTCAAAGCTATTAAAGAGTACTCGTATATGGATCAGGCTCCCATGCAGGAGGTGGATATACATCAGGGGCTTGAAAGTACACTGACTATTCTCGGTCACAAGCTCAAGGGCGGCATTACTCTAACACGCAATTATGACCAAAACCTACCACTAATCTCGGTCTATGGTAGCGAACTCAACCAGGTATGGACGAACTTGATTGACAATGCGATCGATGCAATGAGTGGACAAGGACAAATCAGGATTCGTACAGCACGAGAAAATAACTGTGTGTTAGTAGAAATTGCCAATAATGGTCCAGCTATTCCGCCAGAGATCCAAGAGCGAATATTCGAGCCGTTCTTTACTACTAAAGGTGTGGGTCAGGGAACAGGTTTAGGTCTAGTCATTAGTTACCGAATTGTTGAAAAGCATAAAGGCGAGATCCGCTTATTCTCCGAACCAGGAAACACACATTTTCAGGTGATTCTGCCCATGTCTTTGGCCGAAGTCACATCTGAATGCCATCAATGCCAATTTATACCATCCGGTAACACTATGCAATTTATACACAGTTGATTAAGGCGTGTGTAGCATGAATAAATGGTTAAAATCTCCTGAGTTACGTATTAGCGAAGGTAAAGAAGAAGAACGGCACGCAACGTGGTTGGAACTCTTTTTCGATTTATTTTTTGTGGTTGCGATTTCGGAGCTTGCTCACAATCTCAATCGAGATGTTTCACTATCAGGCTTCCTTAGTTTTCTGCTGCTCTTTGTGCCAATTTGGTGGTCTTGGATTGGCGCTACGTTTTACGCCAATCTCTTTGATACTGATGATTTGGGACACCGACTCCTGACCGCCTTACAAATGCTTGCAGTGGCAGCACTAGCAGTGAACGTACACGATGGGTTGGGTAAAAGTTCAGTTGGTTTTGCCCTTTCTTACACTATTGTTCGAATGTTGCTTGTTATCGAGTTCTTACGTGCTGGAAGGCATATAGTTACAGCACGACCACTAACAACCCGAATCGCCAGTAGTTCTGGACTAGGGGCTTTACTTTGGCTGGCATCGGTATTTGTACCAATACCACTGCGATTTGGGTTTTGGATTTTAGCGCTGACATTAGAATTTGGAATAGTATTGACAGCAGGAAAGTCTGTCCATGTGGAACTGGCTCCCCACGCTTCACACTTGCCTGAGCGTTTTGGCTTATTTACCTTAATTGTGCTAGGTGAGACGGTCTTAGCGGTAGTTAATGGAGTCGCACAACAGGAGTGGAGTTTCTCATCAGCATATACTGCGGTATTTGGCTTAAGTATTGCTTTTAGTTTGTGGTGGCTGTATTTTGACAACCTTGGTGGTTCAGCAATCCAGGCTGCTCGTGCTTGCCGCCACATAAGAGCTTATCAAACTTGGGTCTATATGCACTTACCTTTGGTGATTGGTATTGCCGCTACCGGAGTTGGGGTGGAGCACGCCCTAGCAAGTGATACAGGTCTGGTACTGGCGTCTGCTGAACGCTGGCTTATTTGCGCTAGCTTGGCGCTGTGCTTCTTTACCCTTGGAATCATCTATCTTACAGGTGTGAGCACTGACACCAGACTACGCTGCAAAGTTCGGGCGGGGTATCGCTTTGCGGCAGCAGCTGTTATTCTGATTCTCGCTGTAGCTGGCGCGGGTTTGTCAGCTATGGAGTTGATTGGGCTTATAGCTGTGGTTGGTGCTGTTCAAATTATCCTCGATCTGCGTCAGGTTACTAGTTTTTTATGAATGATTCCGAGAGATACTGTCGTCGGCTAGCCGGATGCCTAATACTTTCAAAAACTTATCCGATTAACTTACCAATTTCCTTTAATTTCTGCAACGATGATTGGTCTAAATCCTGTGGCTGAGGTACGATTAATGCCCGAATAGTCTCCCATCCTAATAACTTTGCTGCTGACCAACGTAACTGCCCGTCCAAGAGCATAAAAGGAATTTGATTTTCTACGACTAGCTACTTTAGTAGTCGAAGATTTTGAAGTATTAAAGACACGGGCGATCGCACTCAACTTTCTACGAGATGGCTTATCAGTCGAAGCCGTTGCGCGTGGAACAGGCTTATCGATTGAGGAAGTTCAACAACTTCAGCAGCAACTGAATGAGTCTCCACAAAATTAGCCCCAACTGTATGGCGATCGCAAAGGTATGAAGACCTTAATTGGTTTTTTGAGCGTGATTGCTGTTGAGCTTTTGCAGTTAACTTATCTACACCGCACCCAGCCTTCCGCCCCTGCTATTGAGATTCTTAATCCCCTTGAGCTTCGGATTTTAAAAGCTAAATCTCCCAAACTACCCAAGCTACTAACAGTTAGTTGGGCTGTAGAAGCGATCGCCATCCGCTCCATCTATAGGAATCATATTTGATTTCTGAAAAAATCTAAGTATTTGTAGGGTGTGTTAGGCGTAAGCCGTAACGCACCAAAGCCTTAAGAATGGTGCCGTACTCTCGCCGATAACGCACCCTACGTATCTTTTCAAAAATCAAATACTAGTCCTATAGTATAAAGATGTTAGTTTAAAGACATCATTGCAAACAGACTTTTATTTCCATGACTTACTACGTAATCTACGACGGGAATTGTAATCTCTGCGTTACTTTAGTACAATTACTAGAAAACTTAGACAAGGGAAAGGTGTTTCAATACACTCCCATGCAAGATGAACAGAGACTTTTAGAGTGGGGAATTACAGCCCAAGATTGCGAACAGGGAATGATTTTAATTGATGGTAATGAGCCTCAAAGACGTTGGCAAGGTAGTAATGCAGCAGAAGAAATTGGGCGATTATTACCAGTAGGAAGTATATTTGTAGACGCTTATCGGGCGTTACCGGGGATGAAGTGGGCTGGCGATCGCTTTTACGAACAAATCCGCGATAACCGCTACGCACTCTTTGGGAAGCGTTCTAATACCTATCAATCTTCCTACTGCGTGGATGGCAACTGCAAGCTGTAGGTTAGAACAGCTGTCCTACCCTACTCTCTAGCAAATTAATCATTAGATAGAATTTATTCTACTAAAAAATCCCCCTCCAGGTACTAGTAAAAAGCCTGGTAGAACAACCATGATCCTATTTGGCGTGTTTGTAAATATCCTGCAACAACATAAAATTAGTTTCACGCCAAAATACAGTACAAAATATTATTCAAGGGGAAAATCTGCGTGAGAATTGGTGCTAATTATTTGGGTAACGGAGAGTGTGAATTTACAGTTTGGTCTCCAACGTTGGATAGCGTTGCTGTGCAAATTTTGACGCCCCAAGCGCAGGTAATTGCGCTCAAACCTCAAGCAGAGGGATACTGGCAAACGAAGGTGAATGATGTGTATCCAGGTACGCTTTATCGGTATGTGCTGAATGAGGAAAACGCTTTTCCTGACCCGGCTTCGCAGTATCAACCTGAAGGCGTACATGGTCCTTCTCAAATTGTCGATCGCCATTTTAACTGGACTGATGAAGCATGGGCTGGAATTCCTGTGGAGTCAATGATTTTCTATGAACTTCATGTCGGGACATTCACCCCTGAAGGCACTTTCACCGCCATTATTCCCCGCTTACCCCAACTACGAGAATTGGGAATTAATGCTATTGAAATTATGCCCATTTCCCAGTTTCCTGGAGATACCCATATTGAGGCTTCTTTGGCATATCGTAACTGGGGCTATGACGGTGTTTATCCTTATGCTGTACAAAATTCCTACGGTACTCCAGTCGACTTGAAAGAACTGGTGAATGCTTGTCACGAAAACGGCATTGCTGTTGTGCTGGATGTGGTGTACAACCACTTTGGGCCAGAAGGTAATTATATGAGTCAGTTCGCGCCCTACTTTACCGAAACCTACAAAACGCCCTGGGGTAATGCGATGAATTTCGATGATGCCCACAGTCAGGGCGTGCGAAATTATTTTATCCAAAATGCGCTTTATTGGTTGGGCGAATTTCACATTGATGCATTGCGGTTAGATGCAATTCAAGCAATTTATGACTTGGGAGCGAAGCATTTTTTGTGGGAATTAGCGGAAGCAGTTCATCATTTTTCACAAAAAGGGCAAAGATGGAAACGCCATTTAATAGCCGAAAGTGATTTAAATAATCCGCAAATAATTCGTCCGGTAGAATTAGGTGGCTATGGACTCGATGCTCAGTGGGCTGATGATTTTCACCATGCATTGCATACACTTTTAACAGGCGATCGCCAAGGATATTATCAGGATTTTGGGAAGTTTGCCGATTTAGCAAAAGCTTATGAAGACACTTTTGTTTATGATTGGAAATACTCCCCCGATCGCAGACGATTTCATGGCGTATCTTGCCGCGATCGCCCTTTATCACAATTTTTAGTCTGCATCCAAAATCACGATCAAATCGGCAACCAAATGAAAGGAGAACGCCTCACCGATCGCATCTCTTTTGAAGGATTAAAATTAGCCGCTGGTGCTGTGTTGCTGTCACCTTATTTGCCGTTATTATTCATGGGAGAAGAATACGGCGAAACCGCACCTTTTATGTATTTTGTTAGTCACTCAGACCCAGATTTAATTCAAGCAGTTCGAGCCGGACGCCAAGAAGAATTTGAACCATTTCACTATGCAGACGATCCCCCAGATCCAGAATCTGCGGAAACTTTCTTAAGCTGTAAACTTAACTGGGAATTACACAACGAAGGTAACCACAAAATTTTGTGGGATTGGTATTGCCAATTAATTAATTTACGCAAAACCCATCCAGCACTTCTTAACCAAGACCGCAATTTCATTCAAGCCACTAGCGATGAAGACAAGCAATTAGTTATCGTCCGTCGTTGGTGTGAAACAAGCGAACTAATATTTGTATTGAATTTCAACTCGTCTCCAGTAACAGTAACTTTACCAATTCAAGACAATGCTCACAAACTATTAGATTCAGCAGATACCTCATGGGCTGGATCTGGTTCTCAAACTCCCGAATATCTCTCTGCGGGAGAAGAAGTGAAATTGCAACCCATTAGTTTAGTACTGTATGAAGGGGAGTAGGGAATGGGGAGTAGGGAGTGGGGGGAGAGTGAGAACTTAAAGTTTCAGCTTTAAAAGTTTAACGTTCGAGTAAAAAGCCGCAACGTTCGAGTAAAAAGACTTAAACTCCCTCATCTCCCTCATCTCTTTGCGTCCCCACTCCCCATTCCCCACTCCCCATTCCCGACCCCCCACTCCCCACGAGAAACAAATATGCGAATTCCAAGAGCAACTTATCGAATTCAGTTTACCCCTCAGTTTGGCTTTGAAAATGCAAAAGCGATCGCCACTTATCTGGCAGATTTAGGCATTTCCGATTTATATGCTTCGCCGATTTTTAAGGCGCGGTCTGGTAGCACGCATGGCTACGATATAGTAGATCCCACTCAACTCAACCCGGAACTGGGAACTAATGAGTCCTTTGATGGATTAATCAGTGAAATACAATCTCTGGGAATGGGTTGGTTACAAGATATTGTGCCCAACCACATGGCTTATAGCAGCGAAAATGAGTATTTAATGGATATCCTGGAACACGGGCCAGATTCCAGCTATACTGATTACTTCGACCTTTCTTGGAATGTGCCATTTGGCGATCGCCAAGAACGAATTCTCGCTCCTCTCCTGGGAGATTTCTATGGTGTATCCCTGGAAAATGGACACATTCAACTGCAATATGAACAAAACGGTTTAACTGTTAATTATTACAGTTTGAAGTTGCCGTTGCGGTTAGAGTCATACACAAAGTTTCTTACTTATAATCTCGGCAAACTGACGCGGACATTGGGGCGCAATCATCCCGATTTTATTAAGCTATTGGGGATTCTGTATATTCTCAAAAGCGTGCCTTCAGAAGTTGCAGGTAAACAGCGACAAGACCAAATTGCATTTATCAAAGGATTAGTTTGGGAAATCTACACCACAAATGATTTAATCCGCGAGTTCATTCACGAAAACCTCAAAACTTTTAATGGAGAACCTGGCAATTCCGAAAGCTTTAATCCCCTAGATGATTTACTCAACGACCAATTTTATCGTCTCGCCTTCTGGAAGGTCGGGGCGGAAGAAATGAACTATCGCCGATTTTTTACTGTCAATGAATTAATTTCTGTAAAAATTGAAGAACTGCGGGTTTTTAATAATACTCATGGGTTCATTGAGAAGTTAGTTGCAGAAGGTAAATTTACAGGTTTACGGATTGACCATATTGATGGACTTTATAACCCAATCCAATATCTAGAAAGACTGAGAGAAAAAACCGGAGATGTTTATATCACCGTTGAGAAGATATTGGAACTGACGGAAGATTTACCAGAAAATTGGCAGATTGAAGGTACGTCAGGATACGATTTTTTGAATTATATCAATGGCGTATTCTGCGATAAAGAAGCAGAATTGTGGTTTGATAAAATTTACCATGCATTTATCAGTACGAGAGTAGATTATGCATCGCTGGTAAAGGAGAAAAAGCAGCTAATCTTAGAAAAGAACTTAGCAGGTGACATAGATAATTTAGCTCTTTTGTTAAAGAACATTTCCAGCAAATATCGCTACGGCAATGATTTTACTGTGAATGGACTCAAAAGAGCGATCGCAGAAGTTTTGACAGTGTTCCCCATTTACCGCACTTATATTACTCCCGATGGAATTGGAGAAAGCGATAAACTCACTATTCAAGAGGTAATTAATCAAGCCAAAGAACAAGTACCTTTGTTGCAGCATGAATTAAATTTTATTGAAAAGTTGATGCTGCTGGAATTTGATAATTCTCTTTCTCAAACAGAACGCGAACAGTGGATATATTTCGTCTTGCGGATGCAGCAATACAGTGGTCCATTGATGGCCAAAGGTGTGGAAGACACAACATTATATGTTTACAATCGTTTGTTATCACTCAATGAAGTGGGAGGAAATCCGAGTCATTTTGGCATTTCTGTAGCTGACTTTCACAGTTTTAACCAAAAGCACCAAACAACATGGCCTCACACCATGAACACCACAGCCACCCACGACACCAAACGCGGCGAAGATGTGCGAGCAAGGTTAAATGTGTTATCGGAATTGCCGGAAGAATGGGAAGAACAAGTCAACATTTGGAGTCATTATAATCAAGGACATCGCAGCATTCGCCAAGGATTTGCCATGCCCGATCGCAATGATGAGTATTTTCTCTATCAAACATTAGTCGGTGCATTCCCCTTTGCCGAAACAGAACACGAATCTTTCGTCGAACGGGTGAAGGAATATATGATTAAAGCAATTCGAGAAGCGAAAGTCCATACTGCATGGTTACGGCCTGATAGCGAATACGAAGAAGCTTGTACTTCCTTTGTAGAAAAAGTCCTCAATCCTGCAATTTCCGGGCAATTTCTCGAAGCTTTTCATCCCCTTCAACAGCGAATTGCCTATTATGGAATATTCAATTCCCTTTCCCAAACTCTACTGAAAGCTACCGCACCCGGCGTACCTGATTTTTATCAAGGAACGGAACTTTGGGAATTAAGTTTAGTCGATCCAGATAACCGCCGTCCCGTAGATTTTGAACAGCGACGCAGTTATTTAAGCACCATTAAAGAGCAAATCAAAACTGATATTTTGGGATTAATTCAAGAGTTGCTCAATCACAAAAACGACGGTAGAATTAAATTGTTTTTAACGGCGCAATTACTCAAAGCCAGAAAAGATTATCTCTCATTATTCCAAGACGGAGATTATCAGCCCTTAGAAATTCACGGAACTCACGCCAATCATATTATTGCCTTTGGGCGACAATTAGGAAATCAAACAGCGATCGCCATCGCACCCCGGTTTTTCACTCGCCTCGTTCAGCCCGGAAAAGATCCCTTGGGCGAGTCAGTATGGCAAGATACACACCTGCAATTACCCCCTGGAACTTCCTCATCCTGGAAAAATGTTTTAACTGAACAACCCTTACAAACCAAAGAAACATTATCTATCGCATCTGCCCTCGCCCATTTTCCAGTTGCTTTATTGGTTAGTAGTGCTGAGTAAAAAATAAAATCTCACGCAGAGGCAAGAGAGGCGCAGAGAAATAAAATTCTGCGTACCTCTGCAATTTCCTTTGCGTTCCTTTGCGTTTAAAAATAATTCCGACTCCAAATTATGACTACTCCATCACTCACCACCGCCCAGATTAACGCTGTGCAATCCCATATCAAAAAAACGTGGAAAACGTTAACGCGATCGCACGAACACTTATTACAATCTGCCAAGGATAGTAAGCTAGATCACGAATCAGAAACTCCGTGGATTGTCTACATTTCACCTTTGGAAGATTGTCCAAACGTCCAATCTGTGTTAAAGCGATCGCTATCCCGTCAGGATATGCAAAGAATTGAAATTCGCACTTTGCCGAGCGAAGTTGAAGCAATTAAAGAACATGGATTATTATACCTGCCAGGGCCTTATGTGGTGCCCGGTGGTCGCTTTAACGAAATGTATGGTTGGGACAGCTACTTTATATTATTGGGACTTCTGCACGATGGGGAATTGGAATTAGCCCAAAGTCAGGTAGACCAATTATTATACCAGGTGCAACACTACGGTACTATCCTCAATTCCAACCGGACTTACATGCTGTCGCGATCGCAGCCGCCCGTGCTGAGTATGATGGTTCTGGCGCTATTCCAGCACACCCAGGATGAAGAGTGGCTCAAATCAACAGTACCCCTGCTAGAGCAGTTTTACTATTACTGGGTAGTACCGCCCCACCTGAATGCTGCAACAGGTTTATCCCGATTTTATGCTTTTGGGGAAGGTCCTGCGCCAGAAGTTTTGTTTTCTGAGCGAGATGAGCAGGGAAAAAGCCACTACGATCGCGTTAAGGAGTACTACCAAACCTTTGAGGTTGAGGATTATGACGTTAGTCTTTACTACGATCGCGAAAATGATGAACTGACCAACTTATTTTACAAGGGCGATCGCACCATGCGTGAGTCGGGTTTTGATATCACTAACCGATTTGGCCCCTTCAGTGCTGATATTCTCCATTACGCTCCCGTGTGCCTGAACAGTTTAATGTATCAAATGGAACAAGATTTGGCGGAAATTAATGAGATTTTCGGTAACGAAGAACTAGTGCAACAATGGCGCGAACGTGCAGAGATCCGCCGCGATCGCATCGACCAATGTCTTTGGGATGAAGAACAGGGGCTTTATCTAGACTATCACTTCCAGAGTGGCGAACGTCGGCGTTATGAATTTGCCACAACATTCTATCCCCTCTGGCTAGGAATTGCTTCCCCGTCCCAAGCCAAGCGCCTGGTTGAAAATCTCTCTTTGTTTGAAGCCCCAGGGGGAATTTTCACTAGTACTCGTGTCACTGGTAACCAGTGGGATGCCCCCTTTGGCTGGGCACCGCTGACATTAATAGCTGTCCTTGGACTTCATCGCTATGGATATCATACAGAAGGCGATCGCATTGCCAACAAATTCCTTGCTATGGTGATTAAGGAATTTGGGCGTCACAACACTTTAGTTGAAAAATATGATGTTGAACGCTGTTCTGCCAACGTTTCCAATGAAATCTGCTTTGGATATAGTTCTAATGAAGTTGGTTTCGGCTGGACAAATGGAGTGATTCTAGAACTTTTAGCAGCGTCTGGGAGAAAAGTTTAAATCAACAATCCCACAAAGCTTGTTTTGGAGTCGCAAAAGCACAGGAACGAAACCCAACACCAAGGATTCTTGGTTTTGTTGGGTTTCACTTCGTTCAACTCAACCTACAAACATTTTTATTTTTTCAGAGTAATAAACATATTTATTCATAAGCTTCTCGTCGATGAGCAATATTAGTTACCATAACTTCATTTGTTCCATCATCAACTTGATAGATTACTCGATAGTCACCAATGCGATAGCGATAATAACCTGCAAAGTCACCTTTGAGAGGTTTAACATTAGGATGAAACCGAGGATTTTGTTCTAGTTGCTCAAAGCACCTAGCAACCTTTTTGGCTAAAGCTTGGTCTGCTGTAGCATAAATCTCCTCGGCTTTAGCGGATAACACAACGTTATACATCAGACCGAATTGTTCTCCAGCTTTTTACCCGACCTTCAGCAATATCTTTTTTACCTTCTTCAAAGGATTCAATAAATCCAGGAATATCAAGTAACTCTTGGGTAGCGTCTTCACTTTCTTTATCTGCCAGATACGCTAAAAAGTCAGCAACTAGTTGTAAGCGTTCTGAAGATAATACATCCAAATATTGGTTGATTTGCTGACGAACTTCTGTATTGTTCATATTTTCACCACTCTTTTACTTCTCTAATTGTGCCAACTTCTTCTGAGCAAATTCCCGCACTTTCTCATCTGGGTCATTTTCTGCGCGATCGCGCAACAGTGGTAAAGTCTGGTCATGCTGAGGAAATTGCTTGATAATCGAAACAGAATTCAGGAGTCAGGAGCCAGAATTCAGCAATGTTTTTTGTGCGACACAACGACCGGCTCAGTGCATCGCTGGTGGATGAATCCAGGGGTTTAAGACCCCCACTAAATCTGCATATTTAGTGGTGCAATAATTCAGTGGTGTGTCTGAATCCCCCACTGATAGCGACGCGGAAAGCGAGTCTTGCCTACGGCACGCCAAGGGCGAACGAGCGTCTTCATTCTGACTCCTGAATTCTTCTTCAATTACTATTTTGCGATTTCTCAGAGCAATAGCTTGTAGCTAAGCGATAATAAATACATTTGCTTATAGACGCACAGTTATGACCTGCTGTCTCAATCCAGCTTGCCACAATCCGCCCAATCCCGATCGCTCTGTTTTAGTCTAAAGTCCAGTAATTTAGGAGAGCATCAAGCAGCGATCGAAGATTACAACCAAGCCATCAAAATTAATCCCAAATATGCAGATGCTTACATCAATCGGGGTGTAGCTCGCTCTGCTTTAGGAGATAAGCAAGCTGCAATTGAAGATTACACCCAAGCCATCACAATTAATCCCAACTATGCACTAGCTTACAGCAACCGGGGCAATGCTCGCTCTGCTTTAGGAGATAAGCAAGCTGCAATTATAGATTTTCGTAAATCTGCCGATTTGTATAAGCAACAAGGAAAAGAAAGTGATTATCAAGATGCTCTAAACCGCATTAAACAAATCGATCGATAACCAGATTGTCTAGTTGTTCAAAAGTATTTTGTCAGAATCCAGTATTTCTTCGGCTGAAGGGAACTACTTTGGCTAATTGTACGCTAACATAGCTACTTTCCTTAACACTCAGCATAATTATAGCAATTAACTGCGATCATTCTTCTCTGATGGATAGGTATTAGCGATCGCAGCAATAAAATAGAGAAAAGCGATGGCATCCAACCCGATCTAAAAGTAAAAATATCAGCAAAACCCCATAATTGGAGGTGCAGCAATGGTACAACAAGTAACACCGGAAACCAACATCGAAATCATCTACCCAGAAAGTGATGGACAGCCAATGGCAGATAACACAGAACAATTTGCATGGATTGTCAAAATTAAAGAAAATTTAGAAATCTTATTTGCATCGCAAGCTGATGTATTTATCGCTGGAGATTTGTTTTGGTATCCAGTTAAAGGAAATTCTAATATTAAACAAGCACCTGATACGATGGTAGTTTTTGGCAGACCAAAAGGAAAACGGAGTTCCTATTTACAATGGGATGAAAATAATATACCCCCGCAGGTAGTATTTGAAATACTATCGCCAGGTAACACGCTAAAAGAAATGACCAAAAAATTGCAGTTTTACCAGCGCTATGGTGTGGAAGAATATTATATTTACGATCCAGATAAAAATGATTTAAATGGCTTACTCCGCTCTGGGGATAGTTTTGAAGTCATTGAAGAAATGAATGACTGGGTAAGCCCGCGTTTGAAAATTCGTTTTCACCTAACATCGAATACATTGGAAATTGTTTCTCTCACAGGACAAAAGTTTTTAAGCCCCGTAGAAATTGACCAGTTACGCGAACAGGAACGCCAACGCGCAGAACAGGAACGCCAACGCGCAGAACAAGAAACTCAAGCAAAGGAAGCCGCTTTGCAAGAATTAGAAAAAGAACGCGATCGCTATCAAGAATTGTTAGCTAAACTCAAAGAAAAAGGAATTGATACAGATAATTTGTAATTGCCGTTAAAGTTACAGCGTTTTTCATCTACAGCGATTCTCGTTTGGATGCAATACGCTGTAGGGTAGCACAGCTGTGCTACCCTACGAACGTGCGTATTTTACCCAAGTGAGAAGCGCTATAAATATATCTAACGAAGTATTTTCAAAAACCAGTATCACTGAGTACTCTTTTTTTGGCTCTCTAAAAATATCGGCTAGCCAAGATTTGTGTGTAATGTACGTCCCGACGACGCTAGAGGGAAGTTAAAAATGATTATGTTTGCTCTAAACCCAAGACAGATGCTCAGACGCATACTATCTGCATCGGTAGTTAGTTTGAGCGTATCACTTACCACTCTCATATCCTTAGAGGTTTTTCCCAAGGCAGCATTCGGTCAAGCGCCTGCTGCGTCTGTTGAAACCAAGCTCACAGTGCCTAATACAATGAACTATGAGCCTTTCAATTTTACCCGTTACTTGAAAGTGCCTCCCAATTTCTCCATCTCCGTTTATGCTCGCATTAAGCAAGCCCGCTTTATGGCAGTTGCTCCCAATGGGGATCTTTTAGTGTCACAGCCGAGTACGGGTAAGGTGCTAATCGTCAGGTCAAATGGCAGCAATGACCCAATTATCTCTGATTTCGTGACAGGTCTAAGGAAACCGCACGACATTGTGTTTCACACGATTAACGACACAACATACGTTTATATCTCTGAGACTAATCAAATTAACCGCTTTACCTACAAATCTGGAGATACAATCGCCCAAAACCGCCAAATTGTCGTAGCTGACTTACCAGACAGCAGCACTGCGGAACTGAAAGGTTCTTACGGCCACGAACTGAAAAATATCGCACTTGATGCTAACAACAAGCTATACGTGTCGATCGCTTCTACGTGCAATGCTTGCCTGGAAGATACTATCAGTAACCCCAAGCGCGGTGCAATTTACCAGTACAATGCTGATGGAACGAATCCGCGGCTTTTTGCCGAAGGTTTACGCAATGCAGAAGGACTGGCATTTGTCCCTGGCACAAATGACCTCTGGGTAGCCGTTAATAATCGAGACAATATCGCCTATCCTTTCAATGATGCTAGTGGCAATTACGGTAAAATTATTCCCTCCTACGTGGACAACCACCCACCGGAGGAGTTGACGCGAGTCCGGGACGGCGGTAACTACGGTTGGCCATTCTGCAACCCCAATCCTGACACAGCAAATGGCCTCAACAATATGCCATTTGACCGCGACTATGAGTTTAATGCTGACGGACGTGTTAATTGCGATGCTATGGACAGAATCGATAAGGGTATCCAAGCGCATTCAGCTCCGTTGGGACTAACTTTCTTACAAAATACCAACTTTCCCAGCCTGTACTCAAATGGTGTGGTGGTAGGGCTGCATGGTTCATGGAATCGGCAGAAGAAAACGGGCTACAGAATAGCTTACTTTCCCTGGAATACTGCAACAAAGACAGTAGGAGAAGAGATGGATTTAGTCAGCGGTTGGCTAATTCCAGGAACCGAAGAAGTCTGGGGGCGACCTGTGGATATGGTAGTTGATCGGCAAGGTAATTTGTTGATTTCGGATGACTACAGCGGCACTATCTACAAGCTCACCTACACCGCGTCAGCACAGGTTCAAGTCTACACTGACCCGAATTTTGGTGGAGTTTCCCAGTCTTTTCCTGCAACTCCAGGAGTATATAAAGCAAACGAAGGTGACTTAAATATTGTTGGGAATGACAGTATTAGCTCATTAACTGTACCAAGCGGTACAGTGGTACGTTTATGCCAACATGAAACTGGTGGTCTATGCCGCGAGTTTAGTGCTGGTGAGTATAAATCCGTTGGGAGTGACTTGGATAACAAAACATCCTTCATCGAGGTCAAGCTCTCTTATGCGGCGTCACCACAAGTTAAAGTTTACACTGACCCGAATTTTGGTGGAGTTTCCCAGTCTTTTCCTACAACTCCAGGAGTATATAAAGCAAACGAAGGTGACTTAAATATTGTTGGGAATGATAGTATTAGCTCATTAACTGTACCAACCGATACAGTGGTACGCTTATGCCAGCATGAAAGTGGTGGTCTATGCCGTGAGTTTAGTGCTGGTGATTATGAATTTGTTGGGAGTGACTTGGATAACAAAACATCGTTCATAGAGGTCAAGTAGCACCAAGTTTGCAAAGAAAATTTGGGATATTCTTCCCTTGGCAATGACCTTTTATAAGCGCTCGGCCGCTGCCTGTGCTGCTTTCGGCTGACAAAAAGACGCGTTGTATATCCATTACTTCTAGAGATGGGGATACAAGGCGTTTTTTTGAGACCCTAACGAGATGGCATTCAAGAAGGCATTGCCGCTGATTTAGAACCAGCTGGAACTGCTAAATAACATATCGTTCTGGGGTTTCGTCCACCGGAGTTAACTTTGAAAAACCAGGATTCCGAACTGATATTGCTACGCTTGCTATAAGCAGACGTAGCAATGTTTGTTCTGCCCTTCCAGGCTTTGACTGGCTCAAACAGTCCTACCCGCCTCGACCAATTACTTGGCTGTGCGGCTACTTTTAATTAAATCATGATGTTTTTTTGTTATGGGTTTTTCACCAACATCATGAGTGAGATTTTACCAGAAATCTAGTAAAACTAAAATGCTTGGATATTTCAGGCGGATAGCTTTCATCCCCCTATCTATTAGCCGGAGGTTCTCAGCATAGCTACGATAGGCTATGCAATTACTTGAGGAGCGATATTAAGGTTCGTAATGAACAATAAATAAAATTCATTGCGATCGCTAAGTCATGTTAGATTTAAGTTTATTGTTTCCTCGAAACACAAAACCCCAGAGTTTCCTACCCATCTCCTCACTGTGGGCATGAAAAAAAAGGATTCAAAAGTTAAATTTTTTGAAAAATATGTGCATCAACACCTCTATTCACCTGAAGCTGTATGGATTACCAGATAAGACTTATAACCACAATTGAATATCATTGTCAAAGCAAAAATTAAAAAAATATGAATTGCATTTTTGCCCTGAAAAAAATGATATGTTAGATACAGAATTGAATTTCGCACGTTTCTGGAGTAGAACGATATAAACTACTCCAGTTTTTCACCCTCAAACCCCTTTCATTCATTGCTTTTGACAGGATTTGAGGGCAATCTGAGTACACATTAAAATAACCCAAACCCAGTTAAAAGTAGATTAAAATCCTTGCTGGGATTGGGTTTTGACTGAGTACAAAGAAATCCTGAACCCCCATCTCTAAACACTAGAACCCCAACCAAAAAATACTAGAACCCCTACCCGAAAAAAAATTTCTAATTCTTGTAATGCCTGGAGAATTAGGGTTTTTCTTATTTGAGTACAAGCTTAATAAATCCAATAAATTCTATCCTAGATAGACGCATCGCCTCGGTCAAAGACGGCTGATATAAATCTTATATCGCCAATCACTTAACGCTTCTACACAAAACGAAGCCAAGAGTGAGTGGAGGGATGACATAGCACCATGCCTGAAGTGAAAAGAAGTCGCGGCTTTCTGCACAAATTCTACCCAAGAACCGAACGTTGACACACACCAGCCCAAAATCAGATATCTATCGCCTGCCTGACTTGACAACAAGTTGCCCGAACCCAAGCGTTTGCAGGCAGTGTGCAAGCTGCGACTTCAATTCATGGGCATAGAAAATAGCCACAGCATCTCCCACAGTGGCAGCCAAGTCCACCGACCTTTTGCGAAATTCAATGACATCACCGTCTACACGACTCCTCACCTCCAACGCTACGGAATCGCCAACCCAAGCAAAATCCGGTGGTTGCGGCTGCGACAGCAGTACCACCGTGGAAATGGACGAAAAGCTCCAAGAACGCATCGCCAAACATCCCTGCTACAGCGAAGACGCCCATCACCACTATGCGCGGATGCACGTTGCAGTTGCTCCTGCCTGTAACATTCAATGCAACTATTGCAACCGCAAATATGATTGCGCTAACGAAAGCCGTCCTGGAGTAGTTAGCGAGTTGCTCACACCAGAAGAAGCAGCACATAAAGCTTTGGTGATTGGAGGTAAGATTCCTCAAATGACAGTTGTGGGAATAGCCGGTCCTGGCGACCCACTAGCGAACCCAGACAAGACATTCCGCACATTTGAGTTGATTGCCGAGCAAGCACCAGACATCAAGCTGTGCTTATCTACCAATGGTTTAATGCTGCCTGACTACATCGATCGCATTAAACAATTAAATATAGATCACGTTACGATCACCATTAACATGGTAGATCCAGAGATCGGTGCTAAGATTTATCCTTGGGTTCACTACAAACGCAGGCGCTATAGAGGCATTGAAGGCGCAAGAATTCTCCACGAAAGACAGATGGAAGGATTGCAAGCCCTCAAAGAAGCTGACATCCTGTGCAAAGTCAACTCCGTGATGATTCCCGGAATCAACGACCATCACTTAGTTGAAGTGAATCGAGTCATTCGTGAAAAAGGTGCATTCCTGCACAACATCATGCCATTGATTTCTGCACCAGAACATGGCACACACTTTGGTTTAACCGGTCAACGTGGTCCCACACCCAAAGAACTCAAAGAAGTCCAAGACAACTGCTCTGGTAACATGAAAATGATGCGTCACTGTCGCCAGTGTCGCGCTGATGCAGTCGGATTATTGGGAGAAGACCGCAGCCAGGAATTTTCCAAAGATAAATTCTTGGAAATGACTCCAGAATATGACGTAGAACAACGCGCCACCGTTCACGAAGGCATTGAGAAGTTTAAAGAAGAAATTAAAGCAGCCAAAGACAAAGCGCTAGCCGGCAAGAAATTTGCCAACAGTCCTAAAGTCTTAGTTGCAGTAGCAACCAAAGGCGGCGGATTGGTTAACCAGCACTTCGGTCATGCTAAAGAATTCCAAATTTACGAAGTGGATGGTAATGAAGTTCGCTTTATCAGTCACCGCAAAATAGACCAATATTGCCAAGGTGGATACGGCGAAGAAGCTTCTTTTGAGTATATTATGAAAGCGATCGCAGATTGCAAGGCAGTTTTAGTTTCCAAAATTGGTAACTGTCCCAAAGAAAAATTGCAAGAAGCTGGTATACAGACTGTTGAAGCTTACGACGTAATTGAGAAGGTTGCTTTGGAGTTTTACGAACAATGGATTAAGGAATAGGGCATAGGGCATGGGGCATAGGGAATAGGACAAGAATTATCTCTAATGCCCAATGCCCAATGCCCGATGCCCAATGCCCAATGCCCCATCCCCAAAAGGAGAATAATCATGGCTTACCAAGTTACTAGCCAATGTATTTCCTGCAATCTCTGTCTATCTGTGTGTCCCACTAATGCAGTTAAAGTAGTTGATGGACAGCACTGGATTGACCCTGAACTCTGCACAAACTGTGTTGGTAGCATTCATACAGTACCTCAGTGTAAAGCTGGTTGTCCCACCTGCGATGGTTGCGTGAAACAGCCTAATGATTATTGGGAAGGCTGGTTTGCCAATTACAACCGCGTAGTTGCAAAATTAACTAATAAACAAGATTACTGGGAGCGTTGGTTTAAATGTTATTCCCAGAAATATTCTGAACAATTACAAAAGCGTCAACCCCAAACAATGGGAGTAGAAGCCTAATAAAAAAGGAGTCAGAATTCAGAATTCAGAATTCAGAATTCAGAATACTCTACCCATAAAGGGATAGAGTTTTGATAAGGAAGAATATTTCATACTAGTTTCGCGCCACTTGCAGGCAAGGTTTTAAACCAATATTCACCACTCAGTCGTACAGAATTTATATGCTCATTCTGACCAGAGGCGCAGCGTCTCCGGCTCCGCTCCTGAGTTCTGAATTCTCCTTGATAAAATAATTCGTAATTTGTAGTGGAAAATTAAACCCAAAAATTACGAATTAGCTTAAAACTTAGAGAGCAACGGGCATAAGGTTAGAGGAGTAGAGCAGCAGAGACAGAATCATAACTCCTAACTCCTAACTCTTAACTCCCCACTCCCCACATTATTCCTATTACAAACAATGGAAAAGAACTGCATCTATCTCGATAATAATGCCACGACCAAAATCGACCCTCAAGTTGTAGAGGCAATGTTGCCTTACCTGACGGACTTTTACGGCAATCCTTCTAGTATGCATACCTTTGGCGGACAACTTGGTAAAGGTGTGAAAATAGCCAGAGAACAACTTGCAGCTTTGTTGGGAGCCGATGAATCAGAAATTGTCTACACCAGTTGCGGAACTGAGGGAGATAACGCCGCGATTCGGGCTGCACTCTTGGCGCAACCAGAAAAACGACACATCATCACCACCCAAGTAGAACATCCAGCAGTCCTGAATGTCTGCAAACAATTAGAAACCCAAGGTTACAGTGTTACCTACCTTTCAGTAAATCATCAAGGGCAGTTGGATCTCAATGAATTAGAAGCCTCCTTGACAGGTAACACCGCGTTGGTAACAATTATGTATGCCAACAACGAAACCGGTACGGTTTTCCCCATTGAGCAGATTGGGTTAAGAGTAAAAGAGCAGGGCGCTCTCTTCCACGTCGATGCGGTGCAAGCAGTGGGTAAAATCGCCTTAAATATGAAGACTAGCACCGTGGATATGTTAACGCTGTCTGGTCACAAACTGCACGCACCCAAAGGAATTGGTGCTTTGTATGTGCGACGCGGGGTGAGATTCCGTCCTTTGCTGCTTGGTGGACACCAAGAACGCGGACGTAGGGCCGGAACAGAGAATGTTCCGGGAATTATTGCCTTGGGCAAAGCTGCCGAACTAGAAATGTTACACTTGGAAGAGGCGACAAAAAGAGAAAGAAGACTGCGCGATCGCCTAGAAAAAACCATTATCGCCACTATTCCCGATTGTGTAGTTAACGGTGACCCTACGCAGAGATTGCCTAACACCACCAATATCGGCTTCAAGTACATCGAAGGTGAAGCAATCCTACTGTTGTTGAACAAATACGGTATTTGTGCCTCATCTGGTTCTGCCTGTACCTCTGGTTCACTGGAACCTTCTCACGTTTTGCGGGCAATGGGCTTACCCTACACCACCTTGCATGGTTCCATTCGCTTCAGCCTTTCTCGCTACACCACAGAAGCTGAAATCGATCGAGTTATAGAGGTCATGCCAGGTATTGTAGAACGTTTACGTGCCCTCTCACCCTTCAAAAATGATGATGCAGGTTGGTTGCAAGGACAGTCATTAGTTACTAGTCATTAGTCATTAGTCATTGGTCTTTAATAACTGACCAATGACTAAGGACAAACGACAAAAGATAAATGACAAAGGACAAATGACAAAGGACAAAAGTTATGTGGGACTACACAGATAAAGTATTAGAACTGTTTTACAATCCCCAAAATCAGGGAGAAATTGCAGAAGTCAGCGAACCTGGAGTTAAGGTTGCAACGGGCGAAGTCGGTAGCATTGCTTGTGGTGATGCTCTGAGATTGCACTTAAAAGTTGAGGTAGAATCTGATAAGATTCTAGATGCTCGCTTTCAAACCTTTGGCTGCACAAGTGCGATCGCTTCTTCTAGTGCATTAACCGAAATGGTCAAAGGTTTAACTTTAGATGAAGCCCTGAAAGTCTCCAACAAAGACATTGCAGACTACTTGGGTGGATTGCCAGAAGCCAAGATGCACTGCTCTGTCATGGGACAAGAAGCTCTAGAAGCCGCTATCTACAATTATCGTGGCATTCCCTTAACTAGCCACGATGACGATGATGAAGGCGCATTAGTTTGCAGTTGCTTTGGGATTAGCGAGTCCAAAATTCGCCGCGTGATTCTAGAAAATCATCTCACTGATGCCGAACAGGTAACAAATTATGTGAAAGCTGGTGGCGGATGCGGTTCCTGTCTGGCAAACATTGATGATATTATAAAATCAGTACAACAAGAATCCGCCATATCCAATCTCAACAACTATGGCGTAAAAGTTGCCACAGAAATTGTTACCTCTAAACAGCGATCGCTAACCAACGTGCAAAAGATTGCTCTAATTCAAAAGGTTCTTGATGAAGAAGTCAGACCCGTACTGATTGCAGACGGGGGAGATGTAGAACTCTATGATGTAGAAGGCGATCGCGTGAAAGTTGTTCTGCAAGGTGCTTGTGGTTCTTGTTCTAGTAGTACAGCAACTCTGAAAATTGCGATCGAAGCCAGATTACAAGATCGTGTCAGCAAGAGCCTTGTAGTCGAAGCAGTTTAGGAATTGCTGTAGGACTTAACGTACTCTACAAATACGCCCTAATATGCATTCAGCCAGGAACAGAAAGTAGGATTTGAACCGAATCATTGTCTCCACTCGATGCTTCATACCAATTCTTTCTTAATTACGAATTACGAATTACGAATTACGAATTACGAATTACGAATTACGAATTGGTATCAGTCCTACCACTATTACTGCTAACAGCATATAGGCCAAGAGATTAAGCGCCTACTTGCAAATTTCAACATCCAACTCGCTTCAAAGGAGACAAGTATGAGCACATTGTACGACAATATTGGTGGACAACCGGCTATTGAACAAGTAGTAGATGAACTCCACAAACGCATTGCCACAGACAGCCTCCTCAATCCCATTTTTGCTGGTACAGACATGGCGAAGCAACGTAATCATCTAGTTGCTTTCTTAGCTCAAATATTTGAGGGGCCAAAGCAATACGGCGGTCGTCCAATGGACAAAACCCACGCAGGATTGAATTTACAGCAACAACACTTCGATGCGATCGCCAAGCATCTGGGTGAAGCAATGGCTGTGCGTGGAGTGTCAGCAGAAGACACCAAAGCTGCACTAGATCGCGTCACAAATATGAAGGGCGCTATTTTGAACAAGTAATAGGACTTATGCATTGATTGTTGACAAATAACAACATCAAGTCCTATTGAATCTTGGAAGCTGAAACACATTATGACGTATTTGTAAATTGCGTAATTTTCTTTGTTCTTTGTCAAAACAAATGACAAAGGACAAAGAGAGAAGTCTGAGCGCCGGCTTCCGGCGATCAGAACTTCTCCTAAGGGAGACGCTCCGCGAACGGAGACAAAAAACAAAAAGAAAAAAAATTTAACGAGGAAGATCGATGTACTTACTTTCAATAATTTTAGCTGTGGAGCGATCGCCCCCAGCAGGCATTTATGCCAACGCTACCAACGATGCTCTACACGCGCTCACTACTGTCGCTCAACTGGCGTGAACGCAACTGACAAACGCACAGACCCACCAACCAACCAATTGCAGGGAAACACGAACAATGACAGAAGAAAATATAAGACAGATAGCTTTTTACGGTAAGGGCGGTATCGGTAAATCTACCACTTCCCAAAACACCTTGGCAGCTATGGCAGAAATGGGTCAACGCATCCTCATCGTCGGTTGCGACCCTAAAGCTGACTCCACCCGTTTGATGCTGCACAGCAAAGCTCAAACAACCGTTCTTCACCTCGCCGCAGAACGTGGTGCAGTAGAAGATATCGAAATCGAAGAAGTAATGCTGACAGGTTTCCGCAACGTTCGTTGCGTAGAATCTGGTGGTCCAGAACCCGGTGTAGGTTGCGCTGGTCGTGGTATCATCACCGCCATCAACTTCTTAGAAGAAAATGGTGCTTACCAAGACCTAGACTTCGTATCTTACGACGTATTAGGTGACGTTGTATGTGGTGGTTTCGCTATGCCTATCCGCGAAGGTAAGGCACAAGAAATCTACATCGTGACATCAGGTGAAATGATGGCGATGTATGCTGCTAACAACATCGCTCGTGGTGTTCTCAAGTATGCTCACACCGGTGGCGTGCGTTTGGGTGGTTTGATTTGTAACAGCCGTAACACAGACCGAGAAATCGAATTGATCGAAACCTTGGCAAAACGGTTGAACACCCAAATGATTCACTACGTACCTCGCGACAACATTGTTCAACACGCAGAATTGCGCCGGATGACTGTTAACGAGTACGCACCTGAAAGCAACCAAGCTAACGAATATCGGATTTTGGCTCAGAAAATTATCGACAACAAAAATCTGGCTATTCCTACACCCATCGAAATGGAAGAACTAGAAGAATTGTTGATTGAATTCGGTATTCTCGAAAGCGACGAAAATGCTGCCAAGTTGGTTGGTAAGACTGCTGCTGAAGCTCCTGTAGTCTAAGTCGCTGCTAAGAAATAACGCTTTAGCACAAGGAAAAAGGAAAAAGGAAGAATCTTATATTTGACCTTTTACCTTTCCCTCTAATCTCCCCCTTAACCTTAGAGGGGACTCCTAGTCCCCCTATGCCTGATCCTTATGAGTCACAGAGGCTAAGTATGACACCTCCAGAAAATCAAAACATCATCGAAGAAAGAAAAGAACTAATTAAAGAAGTTCTCAGTGCTTATCCTGAAAAAGCTGCTAAAAAGCGGGAAAAGCACTTAAACGTATACGAAGAAGGTAAGTCCGATTGCGGCGTTAAGTCTAACATCAAATCCCTTCCTGGTGTAATGACCGCTCGTGGTTGTGCTTATGCCGGTTCTAAGGGTGTGGTTTGGGGTCCTATTAAGGACATGATCCACATTAGCCACGGGCCTGTAGGTTGCGGTTACTGGTCTTGGTCTGGTCGTCGTAACTACTATATTGGTACTACAGGTGTAGACACCTTTGGTACCATGCACTTTACCTCTGACTTCCAAGAACGGGATATCGTTTTCGGTGGTGACAAAAAACTCACCAAACTCATCCAAGAATTGGAAGTTCTCTTCCCCCTTAACCGTGGTGTTTCCATTCAATCTGAATGTCCCATCGGTCTAATTGGGGATGACATCGAAGCAGTAGCTCGGAACACATCCAAAGAAATTGGCAAGCCAGTTGTTCCCGTTCGTTGCGAAGGTTTCCGGGGTGTTTCTCAGTCCTTGGGACACCACATCGCTAACGACATGGTGCGTGACTGGGTGTTCACCAGAGCCGACAAAGAGAAGAAAGAAGGTAAGTTACAATTCGAGTCTACCCCCTACGACGTAGCAATTATCGGTGACTACAACATTGGTGGTGATGCCTGGGCTAGCCGGATTCTGTTAGAAGAACTGGGCTTGCGCGTAGTTGCTCAGTGGTCTGGTGATGGTACCATCAACGAAATGTTGATGACACCGAACGTGAAGATGAACTTGATTCACTGCTACCGTTCGATGAACTACATCAGCCGTCACATGGAAGAAGCTTATGGTATACCCTGTACGAAGTATGATTTAATGTGTTGTGATACCAGGATTTAGTCCACGTCTAACTTTGCTCAATTTAAACATTGTTCTAAATGGACTAAATTTTAAGACACATTTAAGACACAATGGAAAGCAAGGCACAGGACGTTTTTGAGGATTTCATTCCGCCAGCATCTACCGATGGCAGCTATCTAGGAACGCAGAAACACATGAAGGCTACTCGGCAGCATCTGGAACGCAAGTTTGAGAAAGGTTTGGCAGACACTAAGGCTCGACTAAAAGCCGCTAAGGTGAAAGTGGGCTTAGTCGTGGCACGGGACACTATTCAATTGCAAGCATCCCTACCAATCAAACCGGGCGATCGCGACACTAATGGAACTGGTTATAAGCAGTACAAGATTTCGCTAAACGTCCCTGCAAGTTTGGACGGATTGAAAACAGCAGAGGAAGAGGCACATGAGCTAGGCAAGCTGATGGCTCGTAAACAGTTTGAATGGACTGAGAAATATCTGGGTAAAACTGCTAAGGTCGCCAACAGATCCCAAGCCCTTGCTGATGTTTTGGAAGAGTTTGAAACTGAGTATTTCAAAACACGCAAATTAACAGAGAAAAGTAAACACACCTTTTCCTATTACAAGGACTATTTACGGCGATTGATTGGGTTAGATACTTTGTTGACACAATCGGAGATTGATGAAAAACTTGCACAGATGACGAGCGATCATGCCAAATACCACGCTGTAAAATCGTTGAAAGTTTTAAAATCAACTCTTAATTTAACTGGTTTCACCCTTGAGCAATTTAAAGCTACACAACCCAAAAGTCAGGCTAGGGACATTCCCAGTGACGAGGATATCATCAAATATCATGAATCTTTTCATCAGTACTCTTTGACTAGGAGCTTGACAATCAAAAAGAATTGCTTAGACAGTTGGAAGATGTGGGGTTGGGTGTATGGAATGCTTGCTACTTATGGATTACGCCCAAGAGAACTGTTTGTAAATCCTGAAATTAATTGGTGGTTGAGTTCTGAAAATAAAGATAATACATGGAAGGTTCACCCAGATACTAAGACTGGTTATAGAGAAGCTTTGCCGCTACATCCTGAATGGGTTTACTTGTTTGATTTAAAAAACGTAGAGTATTTGGAACTGTTAAAAGCTCAAACTGATGACAGAACTAGTTTTACAGATATCAACACTATTCGGGTTAATTGCTCATCATGGTTTAGGCGTGTAAATATTCCGTTTACGCCCTATGACTTACGCCACGCTTGGGCAATTCGAGCGCATATGATGGGCATTCCAATTAAAGCTGCTGCTGACAATTTGGGGCATTCTGTAGAGATTCACACTGAGATTTATCAGAAGTGGTTCAGCTTGGAGAACCGGAGGAAGGTAATTAAGCAGGCAGTAGATAAAAAAGATGACATGGATGCGTTGAAGGAAGAGAACGCACGGCTAAGGGCTGAGGTGGAATATCTCAGGCAAGCTCTGGCACGGCATCAAATCAGTGAAGTGCTGTCCACTTAACTTTCCAAATTCAAGTGGCAATATTTCAAAGTCAAGTTCAACGCTCAGCCTAACTCAGACTAGTCAAGCTAGACTTGGCTAGTCTGCGATGCCCCTAGTTAAAATATTCTGTTAAGGACTACAAATAATGGATTGAATACCGTCAGTTGAAACTGAAACATACACTTTATATCCTGCCGGACATGTTTCAGTTGAGTTACCTTTTATAAGTTTGATTTCCTCTGAAAGCTGGCAACTTTGAAACTGTGCTTTGTCATCAAAAGATATAAATTGTTGGGCTTGGCAATAAAAATTAGATGACCCAGAACTGGAGCTGTAAACCTGCACGCTCATATCTTGGCCAAGAAGACAACCTGCCAATGAACCATTTGGATAATTATTAATTGTCCCAGGTTCACATACGACTGACGCTTGAGCAGGTAGAGAAACAGCAAAATTGATTGAAAATAAGCCAAAAGTTGAAGTTAAAACTGCCAAAACTTTAGACGAAAATTTCATAAAAAATACTGGTTAGGAGAATAAAAATTTGCTACTTCATTTCTACTTTCTCGCTCCTAAAGACTGATACAGCAAGGGTACTGATCTTACTTTAAAGTTTCTGTGAACAGTTTAGCTTTTAGCAAATTAACTTTGGCATCGTGCCAAGTCTAAGCTGTTAAATTAGCCCTGCTACGTTTTTTGGCAATGTATTAAAAAAAATCCCTATTTTCGGTGAATTTCTGTTAAAAATTATCCCAGAAAAAACTGTCTACAGTTGCTAAAAACCTCTTGGTGAGGAGGTTTTAGTTGTCTACATTTTCGTATACATCTGTAGACAATGTTGTTAGACTATTGTTGCACTGCAACCGCACTGATGACGGTCAATGGTCGGACACAAGATCGACTAAAGTGACACTATAACAGGACTTATGAGCGTCAATAGTCGCACTGTAGACGGGTTATTGTTGCGGTGTAGACAGACTATGGTTGCACTATAAAGGGGGCAATACTAGGGTTATAGTGCCACTATTCGGGGGCAATACCAGCCTTCAATTCCTTAATAAAAGCCTGAATTGCCTTACCTGGTGGTGATTGTCTGCCCATTTTTAACTTAGCAAGAGTGCGATCGCGGATTGCCTCATAGTCTGGTTGCACGGATACGCCTGCTGTCTGTGCCTGTTGCCTGAGTTGCTGGTTTTCTATCTCCAGTTCCCTAATTTGTTCTAATCTCCTGTTGAGAACTGTTCCATCCTTCAAAATATTGTTCTCTCGCTCAACGTCAGCCAATTGCTGCTCTAGCTCCTTCTTTTCCTTGCGGGAATGCTTGAGACGAGTTTCTAGGCTTTTGACCTCGGCTTGCAACTGGTCGATAGTTTCGCTGTTCGCTACAGTTGAATCTTCATTGCTTAATTGCCCGGTAGTGCTAGTCTCCTTCTCTACTACCGGGCTTTCAATTTTCCCCGCAGTTCCTCCAGTTGCGATCGCACTTCAGTTAGGCTTGCTTCTACTTGCTGCTTAAATTCATCAATGTCTACAATTGTATGCAATCCTGTAGACAGAGGATTGTTTCTTTTGACGAAATCAATAAAAAGCCTTTGGGCTGTTTGGTTGAGAGTTTCACTCTCCAACTGTGAGGACTCTACAAATTGAACAATCTCATCTGGCAAACGGAATGAAAACGATTTACTAGCCATAGTTAACAAGTACGCTGTATACATCTGTCTACAAGAATAACCTAACTGCCTACATATTGCATACAAATTGTTGACAGTTGAGTTATTGCTTTGTATATTATTTGTATGCAGATTGTGGACAGATGTATATAGGCAGTAGCGAGTAAATCGTAGCGTCGTGTCGCTCCCAAGTTCACTACCCACATGGGATGGATAAATGATCATCCCTGCTAAAGAAGTGCGATCGCAACTTGTTGCAAAATCTGCTTCAATGATTTCAGATACGACAAATGAAGTCAGCGCTTGAATGCGCCCCGGCAAGAGAGTCTCTTACCTCTCCCTCACCGGCACGACTTCCCCCTTACCAGTTACCAGCCACTAAGGAGGCAATAGTATGTTAGCTGTTGACAGCCCTACTTTGGGCAATTTTCGTCAAGCGTCAAAGTTTTGGCGTTTGCAAGTGAGTAAAGAATTCAGCAAGCCCGAATATTACATTGGTCAAACCGTGCTGCACAAAATAAAGGTGAGGCAGGGTGAAATTTTGTATCCAGTGACAGTGCTTGGACTTTCGTGGACTGGCTTGGACTGGCAGTACAGGGTTTCCTTACCAGAAGACCGCCCTTGGTTTGAGGTAGACGATAACGAGTCGGAATGGGTCGATGACCATGAGCTAGAGCCGATGTAATTAATTGAACATCCCTTCTTAAGGGTGATCGTCGCCTCGGTGACGATCACCCCCCACGATCACCCCTAAAGTTATTATCTAGCAAGGCTTCTGGCGATTGGTGATCGTCAACATGGGAAAAATGCCCATTAGTTTTTCTTTAACTCATTCAGATTTTTTTGGTGATTTTTCTGTACTTAGACGATCACCTTCGGCTGTATTCCTTGCTGTGTCTAGACTGAGGGGGTGATCGTGGGGGGTGATCGTGGGGTGATCCATTATTTTAATACACACTCTCTATTCCGGCGCTTGATAGTTTATGGCAAGCATTCGAGACGTTTTAAAAGGTGATCCACTTAGTGTGTGATAATTACACACTAAGTGTTTAAAGCATTAATTTACACTCGTTTTTCAGATACTTAGTGTGTGATAATTACACACTAAGTGTTTAAAGCATTAATTTACACCGGGTCTTTAGACTAAAAAAACAACCCCTGTCTGAGCCAGAGTTGTTTAACATTTTCAGAGCAACAAGGAATTTATATGTCACAAAGAGAGCAGTTTGACAAATTGATGCAATACGCACGGCAAGACGACGGCTACATCAACGCTACCGAATGGTGCAAGCATTTTGGGTGATGAAATTGCTTTATTTAGCTATTTCCTCCAAGAAATTAATGATTGGGTAAGAGAGAAAGGTGGCACTGATTGTAGCTTTTTGAGGTAGTGCCTGTGGACCACAAAAACGGCCCGTGGTCAACGACCGGGGGTCGTTTTTGTACGCGATCGCTCACATCTCTCTACCCACAGATGATGCACAAATGATCATCCCCGCTCAAGGAAGTGCGATCGCCTTCAGCTTTAAAAAGGTGAGTGGTTGCAATCTGACTTGCATTGAAAATTGCAATGGTTGCCGATGCAGTTTTTAACGCGGTGACAGTACGCGATCGCTCACTCTCCCGATTGAACCTTAACCCTCAAGCGAGTTGTCGTTGAACAACCGTTAACTTCCACAGAACTTCCGACTTCCAACAGCTAGTTAACGAAGTTGTAAGTTGAAGTTGGAAGTTACTGCAACGTGCAGCGGCAAGACCAGCCGTCTGCGATTACGTACAAAAACGTTGAGCGATCGCTGGACGATTTTGTACGTAATCGCTCACAGCCTTGGGCTATCACTGTTGTAAAATTGCTCTCCACTTTTTTTTACTGCGCGGTCATTAAAACTTCTTTAGCAGTCAGGCGTAATTCTGGGAAAGTGGGAGAGGATATCAACTCATCCCCCTTAAACTGGGCTACTTGATATTCACCTTCAATCAGGGAATAAATTGATAGGGTTGGCAACTTGGGATTGCCGATAAATCTCCTACCGCCTACTCCCAAGTAATCTATGATCCAATACTCAGGAATTCCTATGGCTTCGTAGTCACTAACTTTATTCCCGTAATCAACACCCCAGTTAGTGCTAACGACCTCTGCGACAAAAGGAACCGATGCGGCTTGGGTCACAGTCGATTGTTTCTGCCATAGCGGTTCATTGGCTAGATTGTCTACATTTAACAGCAGGATGTCAGGGCAGTAGCCAGAGTCTACCATTGGTGGTTTAACAAAAGCATTTTTAGAGATGACGTAGGGTAGGTTTCTCCTAACTATCTCTACTGTTAAGTTGCGACTTAGTAGCGCGATGATCAGTTCATGTTCACCTACGGGCTGATTCATTTCTACAATTGTTCCGTTGTGCAGTTCATAGCGTACCCCTGTGTCGGGATACCATTCCGCGAATTGTTCAAAGGTTACTGGGGCTGGCAAGACTTGAACCATATCCACGCTCTCTTTGTGTCATAGCTGTTATTTTAGTCATTGCATTAGGGTAATAATTTTAGAAGTTGTGAGTTGAAGTTGAAAGTCACTGCAACATGCGGCAACAAGACCAGCACTAGGCGATTATGTACAAAAAACGTTGGGCGATCGCTGAAGGCTTTCGGTAAAGAACTTCATACAAACCTTAAGGTTTAGCCGTTGTTGTGCGGCAATGGGCACTGCTGAGATATCACCAAAAAGCTGATTAGCACCCATAGGGTTCTACAAAAGTACACGCCGTAGATTGTCCGTAACGCGATCGCCCTTGCGGAGCCTTAACCCCTCCAGCCGGCGAACATCCGTAAACTGTGGCAGTGTCCCGTACTTTGGAAATGTATAACATTTCCCTATGTCCCGTACTCACAATGAAAGTTAGGGGAAACATTAGATGTTTCCGCGAAAGAAAAACACGTAAATAATAAACATAAAAACCTAATAGGTTTCGCCACAAACGTCTAAGGATTTTAAACCAGGCTAAAACCTAAAGGAAATATCTAATATTTCCGAAAAACAAACCACGCTAAAACAAGCTAATCCTTTTTCGGCAAGTTAACTTGTCACTGGTTTAATTCTTCGTAAAATTGCCCCAGTTAACCCGCCAAAGTCAGCATTTGAGATGCTGTGGCTAATCGGGAGTGCAATGACTCATTGCTGCGTTTCATTCGAGCGCACACTGTGCAGCAGTCATCTCCAGCAAACCTTTCTGCCGACAGAGCTTGGCTTGCACGAATCTTGCGACCGCACAAGGTTAGCCAAACTTGCCGACGGCGGTCTTCATTCTCCATTAGGTGCAGCGCTCCGTGTTGACTTATTCGCCTTGCCAGTACATCCATGCTCAATACACCGCGTTTTAGCCAAGTGTATAAAGTTTGACTGATGTCCTGCAAGTCGTTGCAAAAATTTGCTGGACAGCATATGCTATTCGGCTGCGAATTTTGACAAAAATTTACTGGACAACATATGTTATTCGCTTGCGAATTTTGACGAAAATTTGCTGGACAACATTAGGTTATCCGCTTGGAAGTTTTGAGTTACTCTCTTCGACATTAACCCCAAAGAAAGGGATACATCGTAGCATCCCTAGCCAAAGGTTAAAGCTTGATTACTAATTCTGTTGGGTATACAGCTAAAACTCCACGTCTCTGCACTCCAGTAAGCCACAATTTGCAAATCAAATTACCGTTACACTAGGGTTTTGGATGTTTAAATCACAAGCTTTAAGACAAAAATAAGCCACGCCAAACGCAGACTTGTAAAACTATTGATATATAAAGGTTTTAGGCTTTAATCTACCGTATACCCTGGTTAGAATACAACTTCTTCGGCCCCACCAAGATTGCTGAATCCTTACGGGAAATCGCTTCTAAGTTTGACGAGAAAATCCAAGCAAACGCTGAGAAGGTAATTGCCAAGTATCAGCCAACAATGGATGCGATCGTTTCTAAGTATCGCCCCCGCTTGGAAGGTAAGACTGTTGCCATCATGGTTGGTGGTCTACGTCCTCGCCACGTTGTCCCAGCTTTCCAAGACTTGGGCATGAAGATGATTGGTACAGGTTATGAGTTCGCTCACAACGACGACTACAAACGTACCACCCACTACATCGAAAACGGCACCATCGTTTACGATGACGTAACTGCTTACGAATTCGAGGAATTTGTGAAAGCACTCAAGCCAGATTTAATTGCTTCTGGTGTGAAAGAGAAGTACGTCTTCCAAAAGATGGGTCTACCCTTCCGTCAAATGCACTCTTGGGATTACTCCGAACCTAGCGATGCCTACGGCGGGCTACGGGCCAACGCTCTTCAACACCATATAATGTAAGGTTTTTTAGCGGCGGTAGAAAAATGAGCCTATTTTATAGCCTAAATCCGAGTTGTAGCGTTATCTAAGAATAATCGGTTTTGATGCTTCAGACAATATAACTCTTATGGAATCTGGTTTTTAGATTTTAATTGCATTTTGCTCAAAGAAAAACTGTAAAATAAAAGACTATTTTTAATGACCATTTTTTAGATTAAATATAGCAGAGTAGCTAAATTGAGAAGCAGATAACATTTGCATCCAGACAAGGATATTTTGTCCGTTTGCTCCATAAAGTGTTAACCTGCTAAGTAAGTCGGCGCGAAAAAACCAAACTATGTAAAGATAAGTAAATACGGAGAATGGATCTACCGAGGTGACTAAGATATGGGCGCTCGTTTAAGGGTGTTTTGAACTCGAAATCAAGATAAAACTCTATTAAACCTAAGAAATGCGGATGTACCACAGAAAGTCAAAGACCGAGCAGAGGTAATCAGGTTAAATGCACATGGCTGGTACGCCCTTGAAAATAGCTGCTCACTTTAACTGGAATCCACAAACAGTCAGAGAGGTTTTACATAAATGGCAAAAACTAGGTATAGAAGGACTTTGGGATAACCCTGGTCGAGGGGGAAAGACAAAGTATCAGGAAGAGGACATAGTATTTTTGGCTATATTGCCTCAAAAAAGAAGCACGTACATATAACAGTCTTCAATTAGCTCAAAAGTTAGAGAGCGATCGCCAAATTCAACTGAGTCCCGACAGATTAAGACGGGTACTCAAAAAAAGGGGAGCCAGTGCGTTGGGCGGCTCTGCCGACTTGAAGCAACTGGCGTGGTCATTTGGAAACGAGCTAGAAAGAGCCATAAAGGAAAACAAGACCCCATAGCCCGAGAGCACAAACAAGCAGACCTGGAGATACTGGAATTATCTGCGGCTGTGGGAGAAATAGACCTCAAGTATCTAGATGAATCAGGGTTTTGTCTGTGGAGTGAACCAGGCTACACCTATTATTTCCGAGGTGAGCAAAAACGTTTGGAGCAAACAAAGCGTCGTGGTCGTAGACTCAGCATTATCGGGTTTGTTCAACCCTTGATCAGTTTTGTTTATGGTTTGGTTATCGGGGGTGTTAACCGCAAGTCTTATATTCAAATGATGGAGCAAGAAGCCCGCGAAGCCGCTGATGTCGGACGCATTAGGGTAATCGTGCAAGACAATGGCCCAATACATCGGTGCAAAGAAGTCCAACAGATGTGGCCAAGGTGGGAAGACATGGGTTTATATATTTTCTTTTTACCCAAATATTGTTCTGAAATGAACCCAATTGAATTGGAGTGGCAACATCTCAAAAAAGATGAACTATCAGGGCAAACATTTGATGATGAATTAGACCTTGCTTACGCCGTAATTAATGGTGTTCAAGCTAGGGGAGAAAGAGGAAACTACAGTACACAACGTGTTACATTTAACTCTAATACCTCTAGTTAATTTTTCGTTACATACTTGATATTTTTCCCGCCCACTTACTTACTGACCAAAAACCATACTCTCCAGGTTCTAGAGGTCGCACAAAATCATTTTGCACGTATAGTAAACCAATTTCATACTCGGAAATTTGAAACTTTTTCAGTCCATTCAAGGCGATTTTACGTAGTTGCTGCACAAAAGAACTAGGCAATTCTAAACTTTCTTCTAAGTTGAAGAGATGAGATTCTACCTCAATAAAACCACGCCAAAAAGCCATCAATTGATTTGGTGCAACGCTTACCCAATTCTGACCCCAGCGTACCAAAGCAGCTTGATTGTATGCAGTTCTGATAATCAATAAATGTTGTTGTAGTTCAGGCTGATGCTTGCGTAACAACAGTTCTAGGTTTTCAATCTGAGCTTGTGGCTGATTGAGATCGTAGATTTTGACTTGCCAATGGCGACCAAAATAAGTGTGTGTACCAGGCTGTAAAATTTTCTTGAAGTCACTGCGGTGATATAAGATGCCGATTTCATTCGGTTTGATATAAAATGTTTTCCACATAGTAATTTGCATAGATAATTTGAGCGATACCTTAGGTAAGTTGCGCGATGCCTGGGTTGGGTGAAAGTATAGGAATCGAACCTACAACACATCGATTATGAGTCGATCGCTCTACCAGTGAGCTAACTTCCTTTGGTGTTTGATACAGGACTCGAACCTGCGACACATCGATTATGAGTCGATCGCTCTGCCAACTGAGCTAATCAAACGATGGTATAGTTTCAAGTACTCGGCGACGTACGCTCATACCAAAGGTTAGCGCACCAATCAGGCAGATAGAACCTGAACCATAGCTTTGTAACTTTGTTACTATCCCGCTCCAAATTTAGCATAAAGGGATTGGGGATTGGGGATTGGGGATTTGGTTTCAATCTGGAAAAGCTAAACCAGTCATGGGGTCACGAATATATAACCCTAATGTGAGACTACGGATTGCTTCATCCCAAACGGGTATTAGTTGTTCTGCTTGATCTGCCCAATAATCGAATGTAATCAAGCACTGAACATTCGACCCCAAACCGATACAAATCCGGGAAAAAGCTTCCCGTGGTTCTTCTTGAGTGTCAATAAACTTAATCTCTGTCCAGACAATTTTGGCGGTTTGGCGCTTGACGGTAATAATTTCTCCCTTTTCAATGGGGTTGCGACTGTCGTCTTCTACCACTTTCCTTAAGGTAGATTTGAGGGGAAACTCACTCCAATCACGGGGGGGTAACTGATTGAAAGATACTTCCAGACAGCAATCATCGTTGGGCGGTTTTTTATCGACGAACTTGAAAGATTTTTCTTGTGGTTCAAAAACCCAGTCTTGGGGGACATTGAAGCGAACAGCCCCACGATTGGCGACAAATATTTTGTAACCTGATGGAGATTCCCAGCGATGGTCAGGCTTTAGTTCAAGCGTTTCTTTAATCCACTGGAGATTGCTTTTTTTACGCTTTGCCATAGTGTTTTTGTTTTTTTGCTGGTTTTGCGATCGCCTAAATTAAATTGTAAGCGATGTCTCCGACAAACTCGCCCACGCTCAATTCGTTAATATTATCAAATTCTTAGTGTTGGTAAGCTGCGTTGCGCGTATTTTTACCGTTACTCAGTCTAAACGATCGGTCTTCAAGCGAACATGATATAACTCCTTAAGCAACGCCGTAATCTGTGTATTGCAATTCTGACAAATACTCCTTCTACCCATTTTCTGGATTGCGTGCTTGCTCTGCGAATAGATAAGCGATCTATGGGAATAGAGTTATCTAATTCAACTGAAACAATTCTGCTTCCATTCCATCGGGTAATTTGGGGTGGAGCAAATAGATAGATTTGGATGATATTATGGTGCGTTGTCGCAAAGCGCAACGCACCCTACAAAACAGCAAAATCAGCGGCGAAAAAAATCCGGTTTTTGAAGCGTTTTAATTAAGTGCGATGTCTACGCCGGGAACAGCTCTTACACCAAATCTACCGAACCTGTATATCCTTTGAGAATTCCCAAAGAACCACCACATGAATTAATTACCGTATCCTTTCCTATGCGGCTGAAGCTGGCGTTTAAGCCGTTGATATTTAAGCGATCGCCACAACCAAAGCCGTAGATAGTAGCAAAACCACTACTTCCCAGAATCACTGTATCTGTTCCTTCACCCAAGTAGACTTTATCATTTCCCCCACCTGTTACCTCCACTGATGAACCAAACAAGTTTGTATCTTTGCTTAAAGGTTCAGGTAGACAAACCGTCGTTCCCCGCAGATTTATGACATTATTACCATTTCCCACCCGGATAATATCATCACCTGAACCAGCAAAAATTAAATCATTACCTGAACCAGACTGAATAACGCTGTTAGTATCACTTGTAATAATTGTATTGTTGCCATCATCTGCATAAATTTTGGCAGAACTTGAGCCAGGGATTCCAAAAGCCAGAATAAAATCCTCACCGCAGCCGGTTTTAATTGTAGTTTCACCATAGGAAATCACAGCAATTTGATTGTCACCATCTCCAGCTGTGATGCTTTGGTTATAAGATGGCAAACCACTATCAAGATAAGTCAGTAATGAAAGTTCACTGGTGATAACATCATTTCCTGAGCCTGTCCTAATGTTGGCATCTCCGGCTCCTAAAAAAATTAAGTTGTTACCTTTGCCGGCATTAATGGTTCGGTTGGCAAATCCACTTAAATAGAAAATATCGTCTCCTGCTCCTGCTGAGGCAACTAATTTGGGAATGGCGTCTAAGCCAATAATATTATTATCAGCATCGAAGAGATAGTTTCCACCATAATCATCTAAAAAGTTGTTTCCACTGCCCAAACGAATTGTGTGATTGCCGGTTCCTAAACTAACATAATCATCTCCGGCTCCAGTATAAACGGTTGCTTGAAATTCATTAGTATTGCACAGCAATGAACTAGTTTGCAAGACTTCGCCACTAAAAATGCTAGTATCAAAATTAAAGATTAAATCTAGATTTCTTCCTAATAAGACAACATCATTGCCGTTTTGTGTATTTACAATATTGTTGTTTCCTTCAACAACCAACCAGTCTGCATTGGCAGTACCGCGAACTCTTTGATTACCATCTTGAATGACTTGTGGAGTGTAGGTAATGCCGCGAAAAACTTGGGTTGTCATAAAAATTGCCTTTATAGCTCAATACAGTTACGCGAAATCTGAAAATTATCTAGATGAGCTATTATTCTGAAAAAATCAATAGAATCCGGTGACTTTTTCCAAAAACTTTTCAATAGACCTCTTGCATAAATAAGTTTTTATCGGGCTACGCCCCGCTTCTCTACGAGACGCTACGCAAACGCTAAGGCGCAAAGGCGCAAAGAATAAGATAAAAAGAAGGATTTTTGCAAGAAGTCTAATGTATCCAAAGATATAAAGTAAATCATTCTTTATCTGTAATTTGTAATCACAAATGACCAATAACTAATGACAATCTCACAATTTAATATGCAAATTAAATGCATAACAGCCTATTAAAATCAATATTCCCAGTAAAATATTGCATCAAATACATGTTGATTTGCAAAAATAGTTGGAATTTTTGCTTTGAATGGAAGTGCACGATCAAAGCAAGAGCAGCCATAGACAACGCACCCTACATCTGCGCCCTTTGCCTCTGACTGGACAAAAAAATTTAAACAAAGGTGAGTATCTGGGCATCTTGGGAACTATAGAGGTAAATCAAATTGTCAATTACTGCTGAAAAATTCCAAAGTTTAAAGGCAAGTGCGATCGCACTCTTGGAACCTCCAAAGACCATTGTGATAGAAATCTATCTCACGTTATCTCCTGCTTCTGAGTCAGCCTACAGCAAACTCTGTGTACTGCCTGACATGAGGTGCATGATATGCTATCACAATATCTTGCTTAGGCACTCCCTCACTCACGAGTTGATCGGCGATGTCTACGACGGGCTACGCCTACGCATCCTCAGTTCCGTCATGCTGCACCCAAATTTTCCCATCCTTAATATCTACGTGCAGCACACAGCCGTAAATCCGGGTACTGCTATCCTTCCATCCCACATGCACAAGCTGATAGTGGTCTTGTATTGTATCAAAAATGGTTTGACTTTCTATGGGATCGTTCCCAGAGCGCAACTTTGCCCGCGCCGTGAATAATCTCTGAATTAGTTCACGATACAAATTTAGCTTATCCATTCTGCAATCTCCTGTTTTACTGTGTCGTATACTAAAAGTGGAATTTGGTTACGGCCAATGACCGTTTGAATAAATGGATACCTGAAAAATCGCTTATAAACATCGAGGGGAACTGCCAAATACAGTCGCCGCTCAATTCATAGTATGTATTACACACCCGAACCCTTGTATTGAAATGACAGTGGTGAGGTTTAGCTTTTGATCGATCGCATCTTAAATCGTGGTGCATTGCACTTGGCGACAACACACCACAATCTACATCATTTAGTTTGACAAGTGATTTTGAAACAGTTCTAAAACATGTTGCCAAGCATCAGGAGCCGCTTCAGGATTGTAACTTGGGTGTTGTGCTAAAAATGGGTACTTGTCTTTGAAGAATCCAGCAAAAAATCCATGTCCGGCATCGTATCGAAATACACGATGATTGATTTGATATTTCTTTAATTCTGACTCAATTTGCTCGGTTTCTTCCTGGGAAATTAATGAATCTCTTGTGCCAAAAAATGCATAAATAGTACCTTTAATTTCCGAGGTGCGATTAATAGTTGGAGTTTCTTCACCATAACTAGAAGTGGTAATTCCAGCACCGTAAAATGCTGCTGTGGCTTTGATATCGGGGAAAGTTGCAGCGATGTAAGCAACATGACCGCCAAAACAAAAACCAATGACACCAATGGCATCATGTTTGACATTGGGCAAAGTTTTTAAGTAGGCGATCGCCGCTTGAATATCACTCAAGATATCTTGATACTTTACCTGTTGATAATATTCCAAACCCAGCTGATAGGCTTCTGGACTAAACCCAACATCTTCGGCGCTAAAATCAGCCTCAAAACCCGGAGCAATACGTTGAAACATCGCGGGGGCTATTGCGACATAACCTTGTTTAGCTATTAGTTCTGCGATATCTCGAATGTTACTGTTGATTCCAAAAATTTCTGGAAAAACGATAACGGCGGCAAAGGTTCCCTGATGTGCTGGTTGAGCTAAGTAAGCATCGATTTCTAAGTCATCATTAGGTATTTTGACCTTTGTAGTGTTAATTTCGATGTTTGTTATTTCTACCATCTTTTTTCCGGCGAGTTGATACCAACTTGTCTATTTTGACTGTTTTTCGACGCAAATAGGAGATATGTACGACAACCTATTTTGTTGTGTCTTGGCAGCAAGTATTACTTAACACTGAATTTCTAACCTTTGAATAGATAGCATCTCGAACTTCTGGATGATACTAAGCCTTTTTGATTTGTGCGACCTTACAGAGGTAAGCATAAAGACTCAATATTAAGAAGCACAAAAAACTATGCCAGATCAAACATTTAGAGCAAACATTCCAGAAGTAGATCCAACTGAGATTGAAGATACTCGAACTGCGATCGCTGACGAACATCACTCATTCCTAGAAAAAGTCATGGTGAAAGCTGGATTTGCAGATATATATGACGCCAGAGACTTTACTGAAGTTGTGTTTCGGGTGATGCGTGACTTGATGACGACAGAAGCAAGCGATCGCGTTGAGGGGGAACTGCATAAAGAAGCTGTGTCTACCGATGAAAAAGCACTCCAGTTTGAAGTCGCCGATCTGTGGAAAGACACCAATCCAATTGTCGGATTTTTGAGCCGGGTTCGTCCACCTTGGCAAGGCCCAGGCATCTTTAAAATCGATTCCGATCGCTTCCTATTCCGAGTTGCTAATGAAAGTGGAATGCCGCGATCGGTCGAGCGAGAACAGGCTGTTAAAGCCGTGTTTTCTGCCACCAAAGACGAACTTTCCCAAGAACGGATTCAGGAAATCGCTAGCTGGCTCCCTGACTATGTACGTCAGCTTTGGGAACAAGCTTAATTATAAGTCTGAAAAAGTCAAGTCTGTTTGTGATTATCATCCACAAACAGGCTTTTTATTCACTCCGCAGACTTCACTGTTTTTAATATTTTTTCATCTTTAATATCGAGATGTATCACACAATTATAAATTCGGTCATATCCATCCCAACCAATCTCTAAAATTTGGTAGTGGTCTCGTACAGTATCAAATATAAGTTGAATTTCAACATCTTCTTCTGAAGGTTGGTAACTGCTATATTTAGTTAATAATTTTGAATATATTCACGATATTGGTCTAGTTTTGCCATTGCACAATCACCTCATCATTTGGATCGTAAACTAATAATTTAACTTGATACTCTTGTACTGAACTTTGGGCAAAGTCCCGGCTAAATAGCGATCTATAAATTGACAGTGGAACAGCTAAAAACAAAACTCTCTCAGAGGTTGTTTGAAAAGTATTTCGCTGTGACTTTAGGCACTTTTAGATCCCCCCTTACCCCCCTTAAAAAGCAGGGCCGTTTCATTCGCTAGTCTGTGAGATTTGTCAAGGGGATATTCTCACGCAAAGACGCAAAGGCGCAAAGAAAAACAACATTATTTGGGCTTGAAGACGCAAAATTTTTTGCCCTAATTGTACGCTCGCCCTAAATTTTGATTTCTTTGACCCTTGCAATTTTAACCATTTTAGGGAATGAAACAGCCCTGCCCTTAAAAAGGGGGGAACCGGAGTTAAATTCCCCCAATTTATCGGGGGATTTAGGGGGATCTAGAACGTTTTGCTACTAAGAAGAGGACTTTTCAAACACCCTCTAAGAAGCTCAGATAATGTCTGGGCTGCTTCATAGGCTTCATAAGGAGACCACACAACTGCTTCAGTAGATTCCAGTTGCTTTAAAAGTGCATTTTCCTGCTCTTGATTATCAGTTAATTCTAGATTGCATCCTTCTTCCTTTGCTACCTCTAGCAACAGAAAATGGATAAGGCGCGATTTATCTTGATGGGATAGTTTACTAACATTCTGTAGCAAATCATTTAGAAGCATATCGCCAATTATGAATAAGTAAAGAATGAATTTAGTTTACAGCAGTTTTCATGTATTTAGACCACAATATTATTTCTTACTTTGCGCCTTTGCGTCTTGGCGTGAGATAAAAATAATGTGGTTCATTTACCTGAAAATCACTGTAACGTAGTAGGTAGAGTGCGTTGTCGCCAAGCGCCGCACCAAATCAATCTCGGTAGTAAATATATATCATCAGTGAGCCTACACTATGGGTGATTATTAGGGTTTTCAATCATTAATCCTTCACTGACAACTGCTGTATTTAACTCCTTATCTGCGGACACAAAGGTAATAGAAGGTAATTGATTAGCGATGCAAAGGGTATTAACTGCGCGACCGCCTCGTAATTGCTGCTATAATTTCCACACCAGTTATTGCAGCAATGAATACCTCATTGTTGAAAGTTGGATCGAATAACCGCAAGACCCAGGCTGATCCAGCTTCACTTATATAACGCTTAACCAATGCGCTACTATCTATGAAATAGATTGCCATTTAACGGCGTTCCTCAATGATAGTTTCAGAAACAGGCTTTCCCTCGACCAAAATTAGTCTTCGTTCAGCTATTGCTTCGTAAGCAAAATGCTTAATCTACTTTACTAAGCCAGAATCGATTAGAGCTTGGTGAAATTCTGCTTGCTTGAGATTTTCTTGTTTATCAACAAGATACTTTTGAATTGTCTGGTTAAGTTGCTGAAGCTCTGTTATTTCGAGTGTCTCAAGTTGTTTAAGTATTTGGTTAAGAGTTTCTATTGCCATAATTCTTGAATGATTCTTGGTTTAATTATAGTTTTTTGAATGACAGGTGAATTTGGTGAATTCAAAATTTGGATACATGCATTTGTATCTAGGAGGTAGGCCATTGAATCTCCTCCCGTTCCTCAAAGGGAAGTTGTTCTGGACGTTCAAGCGGTTTACCTTCCCAACTACCTATTACTTCTTCAACAAATCTATGAGAATATACTAGTTCTTGGGGCGTTTGAATTGAAGACTGCGAGGATTCTTTTATCACAGGTTGAAAGACAATTACTACATCTAATTCTTGGTTGGTAATTTCAGGTGGAAGCTGTACTTGCAAAATTCCATCATCACCAATAAATGTTCTAATCCTAATACTTTCCATTTCTTAAAAATTTAACTCCGTTTATAAACTAACTCCATGTTCAACTTATCAATCTCCAACTTCAACTTCTCATTTTCTATTCTCAGTTTAGCATTCTCCTCCCTAATTAACTCAACTTCATTCCTCTTACTCAACGCCTGATTCATAGCTAACTTCCGCATATCTAGCGAAAACCAACGCTGATAAGTTTGCGTGTGAACTTGTACGCTATGCCCTAAATTATCTGCCGCAGCCTTAATTGGAATTCCTAAAATATGCGCTCGAATTGCCCAAGCGTGACGTAAATCATAAGGCTTAAAATCTAAGCCTATCTTACGAAACCACCAACTAACTCGCTGTGTTAATGCCGTGATTTCTGCATAATTTGTATTATCTTTTTTACTGATTGCCGTTGCCAACATTTCTAAATATTTAGGATTTTTTAAATCAAATTCTTCAATCCATTGTTTATATAAAGGTAAAGCTTCCCTCTCGCCAGTCTTACAATTTTTATGAACTTTCCAGGTTAAATCTACATTTTCTTGACTTAACCACCAATCGATGTCAGGATTGGTAAAAAGCTCCTGTGGACGTAAACCAAAAACTGCTAACATTCCATAAGTCCAGCGCCAAAGTTGCCAGCTATCTTGGACATTTTGGTTAACTTGATTGCCTCTGGTATTTAAATATTCTTCAAACTTGCTAATTCCCTCAGCTATTTCTGCATCGGTTGGTATATTGCGAGAATTTTTCTCTGGCATTTTGGAATATTTGGATAAATCGATTTCAATTTTGAACGTCTGGCAAAATACAGCGATCGCTCTAGCCGCATTATACTTAGCCCACTCCTTATCAATTCTTTCAATCGCGCTTATCAAATTCTCAGCAGTCGCTAAATCGCTAGGATTAGTAAATCGCTTAGTTCGGGAAAAATAATAAAAAAAAGTATGTTCGCTTTTAGTCGTCCGTTTGTGAGTTTTAAAATATTCATCTTCAAAATTTTCGAGTAATTCACCGATTGTTTGAAAATCTTTTTTAATTGCTTCATTGCCTAAATATTTATCATTCCATTCAAAAGTTTTTCGAGCAATTAACTTTCCTAACTCATAAGCTTCTTCCTCAGCCGTTTTTAACCCATCCAAATTGGCAGGAATATTCAAGCTGAGATTGTATTGCTTTCTACCAGTGCCATTCTTATCCTTGTCTCCAGGTTTAATCGGTAACGTAGCGCGTAATTGCAGACTTCCATTCGATTCTCTAATTGTTACCTTTGTCTTTGCAGACTTCAAACGCAGATTTACTGTCTCTAATTCCAATAGTACTTTTGCTTTCATGTGTTCTCTTTACTGCTGTGCTTGCAGACTTTAAATAATTCGTAATTCGTAATTTGACTCTTAATTATGAATTATCAATTACAAATTGTTTTTGCCCTGCTTATACTTACTAGACCTCTTGCATAAATAATTTTTTGTCTCACGCAAAGGCGCAAAGGCAAGGCAGCGCGGTCTTGGGGAGCCACTGCGGTCTTGGGGGTTTCCCCCATGAGCAAGTGGCGTGGTTTCCCCCATGAGCGACTGCCGCGCAAAGAAAAAGGCGAAAAAAAGGACTTTTGCAAGATGTCTAGTCAATAACTACTAATTTGTAATTTATGATTTTTAATTATGAATTACTACTTACAAATTATCTTTGCCCAAGTGATAAGTAATTACTGATTCATAACTAAAATTCTTAATTACGAATTACGAATTATGTTTTAGCCTATATTTAGTCTAAAAATAAATACGTTCTCAGCAAACAATGTTTAATTCTGACATTGCTCATTGCAAACATTAAGCTCTCCAAAAAAATAAAACCATAAAAAGGATTACTCCGGCCCTTATCACGGTTATGATGGCTTTGCTATCTTCGCTCGTGATATGGATTTGGCACTCAACAGCCCAACCTGGGGATTAATTGGCGCTCCCTGGAGCAAAAAAGCTGAAGCTAAAGCCACAGCTAAAGCAACCGCCTAAAAAAAATGGGAGAGACATAAGTACCTGGGGCTAAAACCCCAGGAGGGAGTTGGGAATTCAAAATTCAAAATTAAAAATTCAAAATGATGTGTTTTGCATTTTGCATTTTGAGTTTTGAGTCATATTTTCACTCCCTCTCTCCTCACTGCCGATTCCTTGAATAGTAATAAATTCAGCAAGCTTGGAGATCAGAAATGCCTCAGAATCCCGAAAAAATTCAAGACCACGTAGAGCTATTTCACCAGCCGGAATACCAACAATTATTCCAAAACAAGAAGGAATTTGAAAACGGTCACGACCCCGAAGAAGTAAAGCGGGTTGCAGAATGGACTAAGAGTTGGGATTATCGTGAAAAGAACTTCGCTCGTGAAGCTCTAACCGTGAACCCTGCTAAAGGTTGCCAACCTTTAGGAGCTATCTTTGCTGCTGTGGGTTTTGAAGGCACTCTGCCCTTTGTTCAAGGTTCCCAAGGTTGCGTTGCATATTTCCGCACCCACTTAACCCGTCACTACAAAGAACCATTTTCTGGTGTATCTTCTTCAATGACTGAAGATGCAGCGGTGTTTGGTGGACTGCAAAACATGATTGACGGCTTGGCGAACTCCTACCAACTCTACAAGCCCAAGATGATTGCTGTCTGCACCACCTGTATGGCAGAAGTAATTGGTGATGACTTACAAGCTTTCATCAACAACGCTAAGAAAGCTGGTTCAGTTCCTCAAGATTTCCCAGTTCCTTACGCTCATACTCCTAGCTTTGTTGGTTCCCACATCACTGGTTACGACAACATGATGAAGGGTATTCTTTCTACCCTGACCGCAGGTCAGAAGAAAGAAACCAGCAATGGTAAGATCAACTTCGTCCCAGGTTTTGACACCTACGTTGGCAACAACCGCGAAATCAAGCGGATTGCTTCTCTGTTTGGCTTTGACTACACCATTCTAGCTGACAACAGCGACTACTTGGATTCACCCAACACAGGTGAGTTCGATATGTATCCAGGTGGTACAAAGCTGGAAGATGCAGCAGATTCAATTAATGGTAAAGCTACAGTATTCCTGCAATCACACTCTACCCCCAAAACCCGCGATTACATCGAAAAAGAATGGAAGCAACCAACCGTAGTTTCCCGCCCTTGGGGTATTAAAGCTACTGATGAGTTCTTGATGAAACTCAGCGAACTATCTGGTAAGCCCATTCCTGAAGAATTGGAAATCGAACGCGGTCGTGCAGTTGACGCAATGACTGACTCCCATGCATGGATTCACGGCAAGCGCTTTGCTATCTACGGTGAACCCGATCTAGTGTACAGCGTTGTGGGCTTCATGCTGGAAATGGGTGCTGAACCAGTGCATATTTTGGTTCACAACAGCAACGAAGTATTTGAAGCAGAAATGAGAGAACTGCTTGCTTCTAGCCCCTTCGGTCAAAATGCAACCATCTGGCCTGGTAAAGACCTGTGGCACATGCGTTCCTTGTTGTTCACCGAACCCGTAGACTTCCTCATCGGTAACACCTACGGTAAGTACCTGTGGCGCGATACCAAGATTCCCCTCGTGAGAATCGGCTACCCCATTATGGATCGTCACCACTTGCACCGCTACAGCACCATCGGTTACCAAGGTGTAATCAACTTACTCAACTGGGTTGTAAATACCTTGTTTGAAGAAATCGATCGCAACACCAATATTCCTTCCAAGACCGATATTTCCTACGACTTGATTCGTTAGGAATTGCGAAACAACTCAAGTTATTAGGAACTAGCGGCTAGGGACTGGGGACTAGGGATTGGGGACTGGGGATGAGGGAGATGAGGGAGATAAGGGAGATGAGGGAGTCTGGGGAGATTATAAAAAAGCTTCCCACCCCCCACTCCTAACTCCTAACTCCTAACTCAGCACTTCCAATCCCCAATGCCCAATGCCCCATGCCCTATACCCACTCCCAAATTTAGCATTTACCTGAGGCATGTAATCAATGGAAACTATCAATCAAACTCACACCCACACTCATACTCATCCTCATCCTAATTACCATCCACCTAACTATCAAAAACGCGGGATATTTAATAATATCCTCAATCCTTTACGTAATGTGGTGGACGGGATTCAGGTTAAAAATAATCGTCTCGCTCATTTAATTTGCCAAATAATTCCTTGCTGTTGTCCTTTTGAACGCCAAATAAAATTATTTGGCCGGTCTTTTGATATCCCACCATTGTGTAAACTCAATCCTTTATATGATGAGTTTGTCGGATTGCGTTTTCGTGCTTTGTCTTATCTCGCAGATGTATGTGGAGAAGATGTCACGAAATATATTTGTTAATCATTAGTTATCAGTCATTGGTCATTAGTCATTGGTTATTATAGCGATTTCCAGTTAGTGAGGTACACAAATTTTTGTTTTTAAACGCAAAGGGGCGCAGAGTCAAGCGCAGAGTTACGCAGAGGTTTGTCCAATTAGTAAACGCTATAGTTGTGAGTTATTAGTTGTTATACTCACATCTTGCACCAATAAAAATTGATTGAATTTGATTACTCAGTAAAAAAGTAAAATCCCTGATTTAGCGATAAAATCCAATAAAAATCAGGTAGCTTTATCGGACATCTTTTTACTTTATCAGGGGTTGTACGGTGAGGTGCAAGATCTGAGTATACCAATTCTCACAAATGAGGCATTACTGCATCTAAGTTTATTAATGACTAATTGCGAATTGGTATTAGCCATATATCCCCAGTTATTAGTTATTCAAAAAACAAATGACCAATAACTAATGACTAATGACTAATGACCAATGACAAAGAGAAAAACTGCCATCCACTAAGAGAAGAGAGATGAAAAGCACCCAAGGCAAAATTAACGAGCTGCTCAGTGAGTCAGGATGCGAACATAATCAGCATAAACAATCAGAAAAGAAAAACAAGTCTTGCACCCAACAGGCACAACCAGGCGCTGCTCAAGGGGGCTGTGCTTTTGATGGGGCGATGATTGCTTTGGTACCGATCGCCGATGCGGCTCATTTAGTCCACGGGCCGATCGCCTGTGCTGGTAATTCCTGGGGCAGTCGTGGTAGTCTCTCTTCTGGGCCGCAACTCTACAAGATGGGCTTTACGACTGACTTGGGTGAAAATGATGTCATTTTTGGTGGCGAAAAAAAGCTTTACAAAGCGATTCTAGAACTTCATGAACGCTACCAACCAGCGGCGGTGTTTGTCTACGCTACTTGCGTGACTGCTCTGATTGGCGATGATATCGATGCAGTTTGCAAAGCTGCGGCTGAGAAAATTGGCACTCCTGTAATCCCGGTAATTGCTCCCGGATTCATTGGCAGTAAAAATCTCGGCAACCGTTTTGGCGGTGAAGCTTTATTGGAATATGTTGTCGGGACAGCAGAACCGGAATACACTACGCCCTATGATATTAACTTAATAGGCGAGTACAATATCGCCGGGGAAATGTGGGGAGTAACGCCGCTGTTAGAAAAACTAGGCATCCGTATTTTGTCCAAAATTACGGGCGATGCTCGCTACAATGAAATTCGCTACGCCCACCGTGCCAAGCTCAATGTGATGATCTGTTCGCGGGCGCTGTTGAACATGGCCAGAAAGATGGAGGAGCGTTACGCCATTCCTTATATTGAAGAATCTTTCTACGGCATCGATGATATGAATCGTTGTCTGCGAAACATCGCTGCTAAATTAGGCGATCCCGATTTACAAAAACGCACAGAAAAGCTGATTGCTGAAGAAACTGCGGCTTTAGATTTGGCACTGGCTCCTTATCGCGCTCGACTCAAAGGCAAGCGGGTTGTATTGTATACTGGCGGTGTTAAGAGTTGGTCGATTATCTCGGCTGCTAAAGACTTGGGAATTGAGGTGGTTGCTACCAGTACTCGCAAAAGTACTGAGGAAGATAAAGCCAAAATCAAGAAGTTGCTGGGTAACGATGGCATCATGCTGGAGAAAGGTAACGCCCAGGAATTGTTACAGCTGGTTAGAGATTCTCAAGCAGATATGTTGATTGCTGGAGGGCGTAACCAATATACAGCTTTGAAAGCCCGGATTCCTTTCTTGGATATCAATCAAGAACGCCACCATCCTTATGCAGGTTATGTGGGGATGATTGAGATGGCGCGGGAATTGTATGAAGCTCTCTATAGCCCGATTTGGGAGCAAGTACGCAAGCCGGCTCCTTGGGAAGAGGACGCGGGGACGCGGGGACATGGAGACGCGGGGAGTTTTTTCACTGAGTCAATGGAGGAGGTGATTTAATGGCGATCGTTACTCTTTCTAACAAATCACTGACGGTTAATCCTCTTAAGCAAAGCCAAGCTTTGGGCGCATCCTTAGCTTTTTTGGGATTGAAGGGGACGATGCCTTTATTCCACGGTTCTCAGGGTTGTACTGCTTTCGCTAAAGTTGTGCTGGTGCGGCATTTTCGGGAAGCGATTCCCTTGGCTACCACGGCGATGACGGAAGTCACTACGATTTTGGGCGGCGAAGAAAATGTGGAACAGGCAATTCTGACTTTGGTAGAAAAGGCGAAACCAGAAATTATTGGTTTATGTACTACTGGGTTGACGGAAACTAGAGGAGATGACATTGAGCGTTTTCTCAAGGATATCCGGGAACGCCACCCAGAATTGAATGATTTGGCGATCGTATTTGCCCCGACTCCCGATTTTAAAGGTGCGCTGCAAGATGGTTTTGCGGTTGCTGTGGAAAGCATAGTCAAGGAAATTCCGCGGGCGGGTGGAATTAAAACTGAACAAGTGACGATTTTGGCGGGTTCTGCTTTTACGCCAGGGGATGTACAGGAAATCAAAGAGATGGTGACGGCTTTTGGCTTGGTGCCCATCTTTGTACCTGACATTGGCGCTTCCCTTGATGGACATTTGGAAGATAACTATAGTGCGGTTACAGTTAGTGGAACAACCTTAAAACAACTACGAGAAGTTGGTTGTTCTGCTTTCACCTTGGCTTTGGGCGAGAGTATGCGGGGTGCCGCCAAGATTCTGGAAGAGAGATTTGGTACTCCTTACGAGGTGTTTGGCGAACTGACTGGATTAGAACCAGTAGATGAGTTTCTCCAAGCATTGGCGATTTTGAGTGGTAACAGCGTACCGGAAAAATACCGCCGCCAACGTCGTCAGTTGCAAGATGCGATGTTGGACACGCACTTTTATTTGGGTGCTAAGCGAGTTTCTTTAGCGCTGGAACCGGATTTGTTGTGGACAACAGTACATTTTCTGCAATCAATGGGAGCGCAGATTCATGCTGTGGTGACAACAACGCGATCGCCTTTACTCGAAAAACTCCCCGTTAAAAGCATTACCATCGGCGATTTAGAAGACTTTGAGGGTTTAGCAGCTGGTTCAGATTTGCTGATTGGTAACTCAAATGTCGGTGCGATCGCCAAACGCCTTAGCGTTCCTCTTTATCGTCTCGGATTACCCATTTATGACCGTTTAGGTAATGGTCAGTTTACCAAAGTTGGTTACCGAGGCACAATGGAACTTTTATATGGCATGGGCAACCTCTTTTTAGAGGCAGAAGAAGCAAGAGTTAAGCAGTTACAAGAATTGGGAATTGTGGGCGCGGAATTTTGAAATCAGAATTCAGAAGAGAGAAGAGAGAAGAGAGAAGTCAGAAGAGAGAAGACAGAATGCAGAATGCGGAATGCGATCGCACGGATTTTGGCGTAGTTTTCCTAAAGGGTATACCACTAAATTTGCATATTTAGTGTGAACTTTTAGATTTATTATTCACCACAATTGACTCAAATTCATTCTGAATTCTGACTCCTGAATTCTGACTCCTGAATTCTAACTTAAAGAGGAGAATTACGATGAAAATTGCCTTCACTACGAGTGACCGAGTTCATATTAATGCTCATTTTGGATGGGCAAGATTAATTGATGTTTATGAAATTTCCGATGAGGGCTATCAATTTTTAGAAACCCTCAACTTTGAAGGTGACCTCAAAGAAGATGGAAATGAAGATAAAATCACACCCAAACTTGATGCGTTAGTTGATTGTACCATTGTTTATGTCACGGCAATTGGTGGCAGCGCTGCGGCTCGGTTAATCAAAAAAGGTGTTACCCCAGTGAAGGCGCGATCGGAAGAAGAAGAAATTAGTGAAGTGCTAAATAAATTAGTGCAAACCTTGAAAGGTAATCCTCCACCTTGGTTGCGTAAAGCTTTACAGCAAAAACCATCAAACTTTACAGATGAAGTTGGAGACGAAGCAACAGTATGACTATAAATAATAGTGTTAACGGAACCGCTCCCACGGAAATCTTGAATTCCCCTTTTCTCAAGGTATTAATCAAACAGATTCGGGGACAAGATAGCTACGGAATTTACCGCAGTTGGTCGGATGAACTGCTTCTTAAACCTTTTGTTGTCACTAAACAAAAGAAACGGGAAATTTCCGTTGAAGGTGAAGTCGATCCGGTAACTCAAGCTCGGATTATGGCATTTTTTCGAGCTGTAGCTGCCGGTATTGAACAAGAAACAGGTTTGATTTCTCAAGTTGTAATTGATTTGAGTCATGAAGGATTTGGCTGGGCGCTGGTTTTTTCTGGTCGTCTTTTGTTAGCTGTCAAAACCTTACGGGATGCTCAAAGATTTGGCTTTGATTCCCTGGAAAAATTAGCCCAAGAGGGAGAAAGTTACGTCCAAAAAGGTATTGATTTGGCGAAGCGGTTCCCGGAAGTAGGAAAAATATAAAAAGTTAAGAGTTAGGAGTTAGGAGTTATGAATTATCAGTTAGGAGTTATCAGTTAGGAGTTAAGAGTTATGAATTATCAGTTAGGATTGATAAATACTGAGTTATCGGTTAATAATTAGGTAAATCATTCACTAGTAACTCTTAATTCCTAACTCCTCACTCCCAACTCCTCACTCCCAACTCCTCACTCCCAACTCCTCACTCCCAACACTTCACTCCTAACTCCTCACTCTTAACTCCTAACTTTAAAAATAAGGGGTTGCTGATGGTGCAAGCGGAAGAAACAAGAATTGAGGAACTGAAGGGACAAATTAGACGCCTCAATAGCAAAGCAGGTCAAATGAAGATGGATCTGCATGATTTAGCGGAAGGTTTGCCGACAGATTACAAGCAACTTATGGATGTTGCAGCTGCAACTTATGAAATATTTCATCAGTTAGATGAACTTAAGCAACAGCTGAAAGAATTGGAGAATGTTAAATGACTGGAACTCTCGATCAATTCAAGCTGCTCGTAGATGCAGAAGAATTTTTTCAATTCTTTAATTTGCCCTACGATCAACAGTTTGTCAATGTCAATCGCCTACATATTTTGAAAAAGTTTTCGCAATACATCAAGGAAATTGATGATAATTCTCCTGATTTGAGTGCAGAAGAAAGGCTAAATCAATATTCTTTGGCTTTGCAACAGGCTTATCAGGTATTTATGGAGTCAACACCCTATGAACAAAAGTTGTTCAAAGTGTTTAACGACAAGCCGAAAAATGTAGTCACACTGACAGAAATCACTTCTGATTAGGAGGTATAAATTGGTAAACCTAACGCCTACCGAATTAGAACGCTATCGTCGCCAAATGATGCTACCAAATTTTGGCGAAGCAGCACAGAAGCGCCTGAAGTCAGCGACAGTTCTGGTTACGGGTGTGGGTGGATTGGGCGGTACGGCGGCGCTTTACTTAGCAGTAGCGGGCGTTGGGCGGCTAATCCTAGTCCGGGGTGGTGACTTGCGGCTAGATGATATGAATCGTCAAGTTTTGATGACGGACGATTGGGTAGGTAAGCCAAGGGTATTCAAAGCTAAGGAAACTCTGGATGGAATCAATCCTGATGTCCAGGTGGAAGCAGTTCATGATTATATCACCCCGGAAAATGTAGATGCGTTGGTGCAATCGGCTGATATGGCTCTGGATTGTGCCCATAATTTTACGGAGCGCAATTTGTTAAATGAAGCTTGCGTGCGCTGGCGTAAGCCAATGGTGGAAGCTGCAATGGACGGGATGGAAGCTTACCTGACAACGATTATTCCTGGTGTGACTCCTTGTTTGTCGTGTCTGTTTCCGGAAAAGCCTGATTGGGATCGGCGCGGCTTTTCGGTTCTAGGTGCTGTTTCTGGGACACTGGCTTGTTTAACCGCGCTGGAGGCGATTAAGTTGATCACTGGGTTTAGTCAGCCTTTATTATCGCAATTGCTGACTATGGACTTGAGCCGCCTGGAATTTGCCAAGCGCCGTTCCTACCGCGATCGCTCTTGTCCAGTATGCGGTAATAGTGCGCCTTGGAGATACGCTCAACCCAATTCAATGGAAGCCAGCGGTATTGCACAGAATAGCTAATTAGTCATTGGTCATTAGTCATTAGTCATTGGTCATTAGTAAAAAAACAAGGGACAAATGACAACTGACAACTGACAAAGGACAACTGACAAATAACAAAGGACGAACAAAAAATCAGGAGATCTGATGACTGTAACTTTATCCGAAAAAGCAGAATTTCATTTGTGGGCATTTCTTAGAGGTTCCGCACCCGACGCTGATGGCGCAACTAAAGGTGTCCGCTTCTCTGTCAAAGATGGTGGTTGCAGTGGCTACGAATATGCAATGGATATCACTAGCAAGCCCCAAGCAGATGATTTGGTAATCCAGCAAGGCAAAGTGCTGGTTTACGTGGACGCCAAAAGTGCGCCGTTATTAGAAGGAGTGATAGTTGACTTCGTTGAGGGTGTGATGGAAAGCGGCTTTAAGTTCATCAACCCCAATGCAACTGAGAACTGCGGTTGTGGAAAGTCCTTCAAAACAGGTGACTGTACGCCTACTGGTGTACCTTGCAGCTAACACTGTTGCTTGTGTTGGGCGATCGCATTGCACAGCGATAAGTTGACTCAAAATTTTCGGAAATAAAACCTAATCCTATAACGTTTGAGGAGAATCGGAAAATGGCTACCTACCAAGTTAGATTAATCAACAAAAAAGAAGACATCGACACCACAATTGAAGTTGATGAAGAGACTACTATCTTAGAAGCAGCACACGAAAACGATATTGATTTGCCAGCTTCTTGTCATGCAGGTTCTTGCTCTAGCTGTGTTGGCAAAGTTGTTGAAGGTGAAATTAATCAAGAAGATCAAAACTTCCTCGATGACGACCAAGTTTCTAAAGGATACGCTTTACTTTGTGTGACCTATCCTCGTTCTAATTGCACAATTAAAACACATCAAGAAGCCTATTTGGTCTAAATATTTACTTTGATTGCTGTTCTTAGCAATTAACCAAAAATAAAGGATGAAATATATTTTCATCCTTTATTTTTCATAAATTCAGAATTCAGCAGTCAGAATTAATTTGAATTTAAGGAATAAATGAATTAAAATGTTTATGCCTTTTAGTGTGACTGGTTGCTCATTACAATTATTGAGAATGGGAGAACAAGGAATTGTCACTTTCTGCAAAATTCAGGATGAAGCAATTTTAAACAAACTGATATCAATGGGCATAGCACCAGGAAATTACATCACTGTAGAACAACGGTTTCCCTCGTTAATTATTAAATCAGGAAATACATCTTTACCAATAGATATATCAGCTATCTGCTATTAGTCTAATTTCTAAAATCAAACTGTCAAAAACACTCACAAACACTGTATTTTCATAAATTTTTAAGTTTTTTATTTCAACATATCTGGGGATCTTTATAAATGATTCATAATTTAATCTTATCAGAATGATAATATATAACTAAGCTAAACAGCAGAATTCAGAAGTAAAAAGAGCATTGATTTCCTAATCACAAAGCTCAAATTTAGGCTAATCATATAGCTTGTAAAATGATGGTGGGCATTGCCCACCATCACGTTTTACAAGCAAATTTATGGTTGTTAATTAGTGAAACTTTTGGAATCGGAAGAATAATTATGAGTCAAGGTTTGAGTGAAGCAACAACCCAATGGTTAATAGCAAAAGGCTATAATCCTGAAGAGTTAAATCAGCCAGGTGAAAATGGCGATACGGCTTTGATGAAAGCTACGAGAGAGGGTGTCTATGCAATTGTTAAAGAACTGATTGATGCAGGTGCGGATATCAATGCTAGGAATAGCGATGGCAATAATGCTTTATGGTTTGCTTGTTTCGGTAATCACTACGATTTAATCAACTTGCTGCTGGCTAACAACATTAACATTGACAACCAAAATGATAATGGTGCAACTGTTTTAATGTATGCAGCATCAGCCGGAAAAACAGAAGTCGTCAAGTTACTTTTACAACATCATCCTAACTTAAATTTGCAAAACCTAGACGACTATAAAGCGATTGATTTCGCCAGCAACGTAGAAGTTTTAAGGATACTCAAAAATGCCACAAAGCAAAATATCGGGCAAAACCTATCATGAAGCTACCAAGCATTCCTACTTATCGGTACAGATAGATCCAAATTATGTAGATGCTTCAACCCAACCATCTGCATTTAAATTCTATCCAAAATTTTATCGGAGAGTGAAATTAAATGTCAATAATCCTGTTCACTCTTTTATATCGTTAACCAGTGCGATAACACTAGAAAGAGTGTATAAAGATAGTCTCGATAAACTGCGGGTGAATCCGTCAGCAGGCGCTCTGTATCCTACGGAAGTTTACGTACAGCTTCGCAAAATTCCGGGAATACTAGATGGTATATATCATTTAGAAGTTGAGAATAATTGTCTAACACTCATCTATGAATTAATTGATGATGGGCTAGAGAGTTATATTATACCGGGCAAAAGTATCAACGGATTCATCTTTTTAATTAGCTGTGTTTATTATAGGTCTAGCTGGAAATATCAAAATAGAAGCACGAGATATTGCTTTTTGGATAGCGGACACCATTTAGGTGCAATCGCAGCTTCAGCTTATCTCCATGAAAAAGATATACAACTAATATTTGACTTTGATAAACTTGCTCTCAATTTAGCTTTGGGATTTGAGAATAAAGAGTTTATCACAGCTTGTGCGGTGTCAGGAGAATTACAAGAAAACAAAGTCAGACCCTTAAGAATGAAAGTTCCTTTTGTTTGTGGTACTGATTACTTTGAAGCTAATCAATTCATTGAAGATACTTATCAAGCTACGGCTGTAGAAAAGAGTAGTCAACAAACACTCAAACAGCCTTACTTGAGCTTTGACAAGGATAAATTTCTTCAAATTGTTTTGAATAGACGTTCTGTTAGACGTTTCCGGAAAAAATCTATTTCTCAAGAAGATTATCTATATATAATGCAGCAACTTGAGCAGCCAATACCGACAGAAAATTATGAGGAAATAGATATTTACTCGGTGATACATCGAGTAGAGGGAATGTCATGCGGATTATATAAAGGTACATATCTGATTAAAACGGGTAATTTTAGCGAACAGACGGGTTACTTGTGTATTAATCAAGCTATTGCTAAAGATAGCGCTGTAACTTTATTTTTTGTGTCTGATTATTTAAACTACCAAACCGCTATGCAAATAGCTGGTTTTCTAGGACAGAGGCTTTATTTAGCTAGTAATTATTTGGGGATTCAATGTAGTGGCGTAGGTGCTTTCTACGATGATGAAACCCAGGAATTATTAGAGACAAATAAAGATGTACTTTACGCAATGGTGATTGGAATATAAGCAGGAAATTAAAGAGAAATGGCAAGAAATATGTATTACTTAAATGGTGATGATTCGCATCCTGTGCAACCGACATCGGCAGATATTATATTGCGGCAACAATTAGAGTATTCTATTAGTAAATACTTTTATGAAGGCTGCGATCGCCCAATTCAAAATCTCTTATCTAATTGTCGGTGGTATGTCACAACCCACGCCAGCGCTATGACATTAGTAATTGAATGTCCCGACCAAATTACCAACTGGCGTATCTTACAACAAATTGTGCCAATGGGGACATTACTTAACCAAATTATCAGCAGTGCAAAAATCCGCGTCTGTCCCCCAGAAGGGCAAGGCGTAGCTTTTGAAATGAGGGTAGATGAATTGTCTGTATACCGTGATTTGGCGGGATGAGGAGATGGGGAGATGGGGAGATGGGGGGACACGGGGACGCGCGGACGCGGAGAATAACTAATGCCCTATGCCCACATCTTTGATAAGTGCAGCTACCTCTTCAAAAACCAAATCGGCAGAATGTTTAATAGCAGGACTTAACTCTAGTCCCAAATCCAGATTTGCCGCTTCAATTAAATAAACTGTTACATCTTCAGGAAAGTCATTTTGAAAGATTTTCCGTCCGGCGGCTAAAGCATTATCCCAACGAAAATCATGCAAATTATAACTAGATTCTGGTAAAGCTTCTAGTTCATTTCCTGGAACTTTAAACACAGCACCAGGCTCAGAATTAGTTGAACTTGCATCAATAATTACTAATTTTTTACTACCTCTAGCTTGAAACATTACTTCCATTCCTGCGGTGCCACAGTCATAAACTCGCACGTCAGGATGAGGGTTTTGGGCTAGATATTTTTGTAAGCGTTGGGCGATGATTACACCTACAGCATCGTCACTGCGATTAAGATTTCCGCAACCAATAATAGTTAGCATGGGATGAGGTTTTATATTTTCCTATGTCATAAGAGCCAATATTTTTGACTAAAACCCTTATTCTTATTCCTACATTAATTTATAAAAGTAGATATTCCCATACAATATGTTCGGCTTTTTCTACCTAAATTTCTGACTTAACTGAGCTATAAATGTGTTAATTTGATTAAGTAAAGATTTTTTAGTAAGTGTATAAACTACCAAATATGTCTACTCAAACTATTTATCGGGTACTACTGAATTTACCTCCTATTAATGCTCAAGGAGGTCAATTAATTCTTGAGGAATCCACAACAGATCCAGGTTATCAAAAGGGTAATTCCTTCAAAGTTACAAAAAGAGTTGGCATAACTACTCAGGCAGGACTGTTGAATGAAAAGTTTCCTTATCAGACAGGACTGGAAAATCAAGAGTTTTCTTTTATGGTATCGGAGATAGATGACTCCAGATCCCATTGCTCTAACAAAAACCAGATTTCCGTAGTCTCTATCTCGCGTGATCAGAATACGGTTCTGTTCCTGTGCTGTTCTAAGTATTTCTTCATCACTTGCTTGCGAAAGACCAATCTGAGCAACAAGAATTACATCGTGTTCGGTATTAACTAGAAATCTTGCTGTCACAGCATACACATCTTGATCTAGTAATAATCTCATGCTCAAATAGATACTAGACGAATGTCTTCAGCTGCCACTAGCGCGATCGCATATTGTAGGCAAGCACGAATATCCTCTATTTGTAGCTCTGGATAGTAGTCTCGGATAATTTCTTCAAAAGAAAGCCCGTCATTGAGCAGTTCCAGAATGTTTTGTACAGTAATGCGTGTCCCTGCAATGCAAGGTTTACCAAAATGAATTTGTGAGTTAACTACAATTTTGTCCATTAGCTATAAAGTTATATGTGTTTCCTCAATTTTAAGATAAAGCTCGCAAAGGAGGCAGTATGGCAGCAATTACCATTCGCAATATATCTGATGAGTTAGTCGATCGCATTAAACGCTTGGCGGAACAAAAGGGAATTTCAATGGAGCAAGCAAGAAGTCCGCAATTTGTTGCAAAAACGCTATGGACAACGCGATCGAGTGCTTACTCGTATTCGCAAACGGGCAAAGACGTTACCTATGGAATCAGAAAGTCATGTGCAGATTTGGAAATCAGAAGGACGATTCTGATGATTGATACGATGGCATTTGCCACTAACTTGAAACCATCAATTCTAAGATAAAATAGTTAAAAGCACTTATTTCAGTATGTCAAGCAGATGAGTAATTTATCTACAGATAGGCTCAAATTGATTGAGGCGGTTAATGCTCTACCAGATGAAACATTAATTGAACTTGCAAACTTTGTTGACTATCTTCGTTACAAATCAACAAAGCCAAGAGAATTAGATAATCATAAATCTTCTTTTTTGATGTCTATTGCAGGATTAGGAACTTCTGGTGAAACTGATATTTCAGAACGGGATGAAGATATTTTAAAAGACGAGATCGATCCTCTGCGTGGTTGGGGTCTCAAATCAGATAATCCCAGATGACAGCAATTTTAGATACCAGCTTTTTGTTTGCACTTACTGACAAGAGCGACCGCAATCACTCTCGTGTTGTTAATCTTGCTAAAACGCTCAGTGAGCCATTAATTTTACTTACTGTTGTTCTTCCCGAAGTTTGTTACCTGATTTCGTCAAGACTTGGACATCAAGTAATGCGCCGTTTTTTGATTGAACTTGCAGCAGCCAAAGATATTCAACTAAAATCACTCCTACCAGAAGACTTAGAGCGGATTAATGAAATTCTGGAAAAGTACTCTGACAGCCAGCTTGATTTTACAGATGCAGCAATTATTACATTTGCAGAAAGAAACAACATCACTCGCATTTTGACACTAGATCGTCGTGACTTTGAGCTTGTTCGTCCAAGACACTGTAATTACTTCGAGTTATTACCATAAAATACACAGTTCCACTAGAGGCTTTGACTAGTAATACTGACAAAGCCTCTCAAAAAAATTATCAGCAGTAAACTAAAACTCTACACCATGTTTCTTGGCTATTTCAGTCAGTTTTTCCAACTGATGTTCTGATGCTTTAGTTAATATTGTTTGTGCGTCTTCTGGAGTTGTGCCTTCTTTAGGAATTAAATATTTTACATAAAGTGACACAAAATCAGCTACGACAGCCATACCTGATAAATTATGTTTGTCAGCTTCCTTACCAGCGATCGCGGCTACTAAACCTGCTTTAATTGGATCTGGTTTAACTTTCATAAACTGATCCACAAGTTTGGGAATATAATCTGCTGGTGGCAAATTAGCTAACTTACTTTTATCTGGAGTAAAGTTACATTCTGCGGCTTTTGCCTGTTCTAAAACACACCATTCTATGAATTCTTGCAATGCTGCATCGGGAACGCGAGGGAGATAATTATGTAGCGCTAAATCAGACACAAGCTCACCGTGTAAATTGCTGTTTTATGCAAGTGCATTAAGCCAAGCCTAACGCACTGTTTCTAGAAGTTTTAGTGTGTTACGCTACGAGTTTTGAATAATTAGTTATTGGGCATTGGGCATTGGGCATTGGGCATTGGGCATTGGGCATTAGGCATTGGGTATTGGGTATTAGTTATTAGTTATTTCCCGTGTCTCCTTGATCTCGCCGCTTCATAATCTTCAGATGTTCTTGTCCCCAGTTGCAAAGAGCTTTCAAGACTGGTATAAGAGTTTTGCCATAATCTGTGAATGAATATTCAACTTTGAGAGGTACATCTGAGTAGACTTTTCGGTTAATAATTCCATCATTTTCTAGTTCGCGAAGCTGTTGAATGAGCATTTTTTCTGTAATCTCAGGAATCAATTTTTTCAATTGGCTGTATCGTTTTACTTCATCTTTCAAGTGCCAGAGAATTAAAATCTTCCATTTGCCACCTAAAATTTTGAGTGTTGTTTGCACAAATAATGTGCCTTCAGTTTGCTGTTCGGACATGTAATTCGCTAAATTTCAACTTATACGTACTTACAAAAAAGTAAGTACTTTTCAAAAAGTAAGTATAAGTATACTTTTGGATTGGAGTAATTTCTATCTCAATGCTGTAGAGGAAAATCATGGAAGTTTCAGGTGCAATTGCTTTGGTAACTGGCGCAAATGGAGGTCTAGGTAAGTACTTTGTAGATGGGTTGAAAGCGCAAGGTGCAGCCAAAATTTATGCTGGCGCTCGCAAGCTGGAGGCGCTCAGCGAACTGGTTGCAACTGACCCAGAGCGAATTATCCCGATTCAGCTGGAAATTACTGATGAAGAATCTGTGCGCCAAGCTGCATTAAAATGTCAGGATGTCAACTTGTTGATTAATAACGCTGGTGTGGGCTTGAACAAGGGATTGATTGCTGCACCTGATTTATCCTCCGCCAGAGCAGAAATGGAAGTTAACTACTTTGGGACATTGATTATGTGCCGTGCTTTTGCCCCGATTTTGAAACAAAATGGAGGTGGAGCGATCGCTAACATGGTGTCAATGGTGGCGCGGGTAAATCTTCCTTTTAATGGCAGCTATGGCGCTTCTAAAGCAGCAGTTTTGTCCATGACTCAGGCGATTCGCGCAGAGTTGGCAACTCAGAAAACGCTGGTAGTGGCAGTGCTACCAGGAGCGATCGATATTGGTATGGGTAAGTCTTTCCCCGATCCTAAAGTACCTCCAGAAGAAGTGGTTGGCGATACACTACAAGCTGTGATTGATGGTAGAGAAGATGTTTATCCAGGTGAACAGGCTAAGCAACTTAATGAACAACTGATGCAAGACCCGAAAGCAGTTGAAAAGATGATTGCGACATTTTTACCAGATTAGAAGAGTTGGTGGGGCGATCGCCGAACTAGCAAATGTAGTCGCCGAACTAGCAAATGTAGTCGCCGAACTAGCAAATGTAGTGTCCGAACTAGCAAATGTAGTGTCCGAACTAGCAAATGTAGTGTCCGAACTAGCAAATGTAGTGTCCGAACTAGCAAATTGGAAATAGTGGTCTGTCAAAGAATAATTAACGACTACATTCTCTGTAGAGACGGCGATTTATCGCGTCTCTCTAAGTGTCAGTCTTTCAGGCGGGATAAATCACGTCTCTACATGAGAGCTTTCTCAGATTGTGGTTCAGTAGACTATGAGTAAGGGATTTCCAGGAAATAAATTATCCAATCTTGTAAGGTGGGCCGAAAAGCCCGCCTATGATTACGGGCGGGCTTTTCGGCCCACCCCACAAGAAGTAGTTGAATATTTTTTTATTTGGAAGTCCTTAAGTAATCAAACAAAAATATTTACTGCAATGATGAGGGTAAAAGTGAGTTATGTAACTTATGCAAACTATTACTGACATTGGCACACTAATTGTTCGGACGCCTGGAACTCTTGGCGGTCGCCCTCGAATTGCTGGAACTAGAGTATCTGTTCAACGAGTTGCAGCTTGGTATAAAACAGGAATGAATGCAGAAGAAATTGTTGAACGAATGGGTAATTTGACTCTTGCACAAGTTTATGCAGCTTTAACCTATTACCATGCAAATCAGGAAGAGATTGAAGCTTATCTGATTGCTGAAGAAGTTAAGCTATGAACAACTTGCTACTGAAATGGTTCAGAGCTAGTTTTCCTAAGCAGTTATCCTGGAGAGTAAATATAGCGATCGCCCAAACTTAGAATCACAAAAAGTAGCAGAAAGAATTGGCATGATAAAGGTAGATGAAAAAATTATAAATGGCAATCCTTTAGTATTTTTCAGGATTGAGAAATCGTAGGTAAAGATATTGTGATTGTTGAAAGCGATCGCGTAATTATCCGAAAGTGTTTTATTCTCAGTATCCCGATTTCCCAAACACTAGCAACTGAGAGCCATAATTCATTTGTTTCATCAGCAATATGGGCAATGGCTACCTCATTCAAAGACTCTGGTTGGGCAAACCACCATAACCAGCACTGGGTATCTAGCAAGAGTTTCACTCTTCACTACCCTCAAATGCTGCCAAAATTTCTTTTGGTAAAGGAGCATTAAAATCGTCTGGTACTAGGAAACGCCCTTTATCCTGCCCTAAACTATTGAGTCGATTTGATGAGGAGCGAAAAGGAACTAACTTGGCGATCGGAATACCTCGGTTGGAAATAATGATTTCTTCTCCAAGTTCTACGCGTGACAACAGCTTTGAGAGATTCGTTTTAGCTTGATGAATATTTACAGTTTCCATAAAATTAAACTTAGTTTACAGACTTAGTTTAATCTAGCAATCATGGTGGTGCAAGGGCGATCGCTTTTCATCAACACTTGGTTTATACGTACAACTGATCGTAAGGATTCAGGTGTTTAAAACCCAGTCACAGAGCCAGTTTCATAATTGAGTTTCGCTTATTAACATACCTTTAGTCGCAATAAGGGACGAAAATCTAGTCATTACGCAATTCTTATTGAGAATATAAATTTATGACTAATCCCCGGAAACCTTTATCAGCAAAAGATTGTAGAGATTTTGGTATGACCTGAATCCTTACAACTGATCAAACAATTAGATACTAGTTTTTTGCTTCACCTTGCTGACATAGTTGATTGCGGAGGCTATGATGAAGCGGCCAAAATAAAAAAATTTGTCTAGGAGTGCGATATGAAACTACCAGAACCTCAAACAAAAACATTTTCAACTTTGGTAAGAGAAATTGAAAATGGTCAAATTAAAATTCCCCAATTTCAAAGAGAATTCGTTTGGACAATGCAGAAATCTGCTCTCAAAGTAAGATAGAGGTACGATAAAAAATTCGGCGTTGCTGAACTGAAGTATGAAATTTAAAAATTCGCTTTTTCAAACTCTTACTCTCTGCGCCTCTGTCTTGGAAAGTTCTGAGCGGAGGTTTCCTCCGCTCAGACTTTCCGCTGCGTCTCTGCGTGAGATAAATTCATACCCCTAATCAGCAACGCCAAAAATTCTTTGCGTACCTCCGCGCTTACCTTCGCGCCACTTTGCGTTTAAACTTAAGCCGTCCGAAAACGCGCCAACTCCTCACCCGTCTTCGCATCATGGGCATGAACAGTACACACCAAACATGAATCAAACGATCGCGCCACATGACCAACTTCTACCGGATCGCTAGAATCATAAATGGGTGTGCCAATTAAAGCTTCTTCAATGGGGCCGCGGATTCCTTCACCGTCACGAGGGCCAATATTCCAAGTACCAGGCGCAATCACTTGGTAATTTTTAATCTTACCGCCCTCTACTTCCACCCAGTGACACAAAGAACCCCGCGCTGCTTCCGTTGCACCCCAACCCTTGCCATCTTTTTCTTTGGGTTTGATATACCAAGGATCGTTTAATTTAAATTCGCGCAAACAGTGTTCGGCTTGACGATATAACTTGACAATTTCGTGAACTCGTGCTAGCTGACGCACATGGATACTAGCACCACCCATCCGCTTGAAGACATCAAGGATGAAGGGGTCGTAGTGTTGCCAAGATTCGCCGTGTTTGCCACCTGCAACTAATTGACGCGCTAAGGGACCGGCTTCTAAACGTCCGAAGTCTTTGTGGAGGACGGCACTTGCCCAAGAATAGGCGTTATCGAAGTCTTTGGTATTATTTGCAGTGGGTTTAGTGGTGCGATCGCCAGGATGAATATCCGCCGTTCCTTCATCGTACCAGGAGTGAGTTGTATTCTCGCGGGTAAAGGACTGATCCATTAAGACGTGAGTATCAGTGAAGCTGTCATAAACTCCACTTTTCATAATCATCGCCGCATTTCGTCCTTCAATGGTCGGTTTTTGGTATTTATCCTCATGGGCTAAATATCCCCAAGTGACATATTTACCAACACCAGCGCCATATCTATCTAGACCGATGTCTAAACCCATGCGCCAATAAAAACCCAAGTCGGATTCTCGATGATTGCGGTTTTCATCTAACCAATCCAAAAAGTCATCATAACTTTGGATTTGTTCGTAGCGTTCTAAAGAACAACCCAACCAAACTGGTTCTAACCAATTGGTGCGGAAATATTCCAGAATTGCCCAAGCGCGGGTAATATCTGTGAGTGTGGGGGCACACATCACACCACCAGGCACCATATAACTGCTGTGAGGCCATTGGCCGCCCAATAGTGCGTAAATTTCTACAGGTTTGGCGGAAATTGTTATGCCTAATTCGTAAGATTTACCAGTGAAGGCAGCAAAGCGTCTGGTAGCTTCGTCATAAAAGCGACTATGGCGATATTTTTTGTTAGTCAAATCAATGGCAAACAATCCATAAAAATAACGGGGGATACTTTGGATTGTTTCCACAATTTGACCGAGATTTCTGGCCAAAATTGCATTGCGTGGAACTTCTGTTTCCCAAGCTGTATCTAATGCCCAAGATGCACAAGTTAAGTGAGAACCACCGCAAATTCCGCAAATTCGAGGCGTGACAATTAATCCGGCTTGGGGGTCTTTACCGCGTAAAATAACTTCAAATCCGCGAAATAGTTCTGCATGTGTCCAAGCGTTGACTACCCGCCCATGTTCGATATCAACTCGCACATCTAAATCGCCTTCAACTCTACCAACGGGCGATATATCTAATGATTGAATTGTCATTTGTCATTTGTCCTTAGTCATTGATCTTTGGTCATTGGTCATTGGTCATTGGTCATTGGTTTTTCACAAATGACAAAGGACTAATGACTAATGACTAAACTGTAAAAAAGTCTTCTTCTGCCCAAGGTGGTGCTGCATCTTTGGCGACCATTGTGAGTAAGGCGTAGTCTTTTTTGTTGACTCCTGGCGGTAATTCTTTAGGAACCCCCATGACTGTTTGGGTTTTAAATACCGTTCCTGGTTTGAGGTCAAAGAAGGGAAATTCTGGTTCTGTGCAACCTAAACAAGGCATTCCGGCGCGGGTTTTGGAGGAGACGCGATTCCAGAGGATGCGGTTGCAGGAGGAATGGGTCATGGGGCCGCGACAACCCAAGTCATAAAATAGACAGCCTTTACGCTGACCGAATTCGGCGGTTGATGCTTTGTAGGCAAAATGGACGTTACGAGTACAACCTGTTTGGGTATAGGTGTTGAAGAACGTTTGCGGACGATGCAATTCATCGAGGGAGATGTCGGCGATGCGTCCAGTAGCGATCGCCACTAATATCTGCGTAATCCAATCGGGATGTGCGGGACATCCGGGTATGTTAATTACAGGTAATCCGGCTTGGGAGACGAAATCCTTCCCTAAAAAGCCACCTTCTTGACGCTTGAGATACTGCAAGCCTTCCGATTCGCTGGGGTTGGGTGACATGGCGGGAATTCCTCCCCAGGTGGCACAGTCGCCCACAGCGACGATAAATTGGGCAACTTTAGCCAAATCTGCTAACCAATCTTTCATGGGGCGATCGGCAAATCGATTCCATTCGCCAGTGCCGTTGGGCGCGTTGACAACGCTACCTTCAAATACCAAAATATCTAGGGGAATTGTGCCAGAAATGCAATCCCGCAGCAGTGCTTGTAAGTTATCGCCTAATTCCAATCCTAAGGATGGATGCCAAAGTATCTTGATGCCAAAGTCGGCAATTAAATCGCAGACGGTCGGTTCTTCGGCGTTGAGAAATGACATGGTGTTGCCTGAACAAGCACCACCTTGTAGCCATAGTACGTTAGTCATAGGCTATGTATTTTCTATTGTTTCCCATGCATGATGTAGGTGATAATGCTTGTAAAGTCTCACCTGTTTATCAATATTTGTTTTTTAATACTAAGATAGTTTTTTCTTTAATTCACTTTCATTAAAAAAAATTAATTATTAACAATGGCTGAGATTTAATTAAGATTATTTTAAAGGAATGTGTCTGTTACATATGTAACATACTGAAGAAATAAAAATAGTAAAAATAAAATTGCCTTTTGGTTTTCACTGCTGGCATTAAACAACCTAAAATTGCCTAATTTATTGAGGTTAAAACTATGAAATTATTAATAACAATTACTGCCAATTATCAATCCGTGCGAAAGGATGAGTATTTTAATACCATTTTACGAAATACCTGATACAGATACATAGCTAGGGGCGTACATCGCCCCTCCCCTTACCAAGGGGAGGGGTTGGGGGTGGGGTAAAGCGTATGTGGGACAAGCGTTTAAGCTTAAGTTTACACCAATGTACGAAGACAAGCGATATTAATTTATTTCGAGTAGCTAGTGATAGATTTCGTCTAGCTCGACATCGATATAATCAGGTAATTCTGGCTGTTTGTGGGCTGGTAAGGTTACGAATTAATCGGTTATTTTCTGTTACCTTTAGTACTGAATTTGCAATTTGTAAATTCATCTATGCTGATTCTACGTTTCTGCTCTAATTCCATTTTTTTCTCTCTAGATGCCTTCAAACCCTCATTTCCTCGTACAGCCAGATAGCGATCGCTCCTTCCGTGCAAATCCTTGTAACTCTCTCCTGGTAAGCTTTCATGATTCGCGGATGAGTCTATTAGCTGGACTTTAGACTAAAACAGAGCGATCGGTAAATAATGGGACTGCAAAAAGTGAAGGGATGCGTGTAAGAACAAGCACCCCAGTAACGGAAGATGAAAGAAGCACTACCAACCTTCATCAGCCGCTATGGATGTTTTTGCACAATTGAAAGAGTTCCGTCAAGCAGCATACAAATGTTTATGCCGGGCAAAGGATGCAACTTTTGAATTGATAGATGCAATATTGTTAACACGCAATGCGTATAGCTTGGCAGATTTATCAACGTGTCCGGTATTTCGCCGTCAATGGTCAAGTATCTATGAAGCAATACAGGATACCAGACCGCAGCGTCACAAGTTGATGGAACTGTATAGTCGAAAAATACCAAAAATGGGGCGCATCATTTTAGCGGGAGACCATACAGTATGGTCAAGACCAGATGCTTACACTCTTAAAGAAAGAACTTATGAGCATTATACTCAAGGCGGAAGAGGAGGTCGCCCCATCACCCCGGGATACGGATACAGTACCATCGCTTGGATACCAGAAACTGAAGGCAGTTAGCTATCTACTCCAGCTCAATGTGACCGATGGAGTGATCTCATGCCACTGATGACTTGGGAGTTATGGCTGGCTCGTGATATTGTCAATGACAATCCGCTCCCGTGGCAAAAACAAATGACTCTACTGACCCCTGGACGCGTTGCACAAGCTATGCCTGGGATTTTAGTCAGAGTTTCTACTCCTGCCCAACCGCCAAAACTACGAGGTAAATCTCCAGGTTGGAAGACTGGGCAGCCCCGGCAACGTAGAATTCGCTATCCAATCGTCAAAAAACGTACTACTCACTCACGTAAAACTGAGCAGAAACCTGCTTGATTTCTGATTTTTTCAATTCTTGTTTTTGCTTTTTCTCAACTCAGGTTCCCTGAGTCATTTTGTGCTTTTTAGTCTAAAGTCCAGTCAAAAGGATAACCAGGAAGTGGCACCCGGCGGGCGGTGGGATGTTCTGGCCATGAAATTGCACTACCTTGCACCCACGCTGCCGCCATCGCTTGCATTCCGGCAAAACTTGAAGTATCTTGCTTTTGAGCAGAACTCACTGTGCCAATAAAGACATTGGGATTCCCTGTTTTCGTCGCAACGCCATTGACCGCTTCGATATAGGATTGCAGTGCAGCCCTCAATTGTTGGCGATCGCAAACGACCATCGCCATTCGATAGTCCATGTGTTCGCGCCCATTGTACAATGTGTGGGCAATGTCCTTTAAATCAGGGACTAAGGCAGTGGCAAGAAACTGGTCGAGTTCCCTTGCGAGGGCTGTTAATGATTTCTCGCTTTTCGCAGAAAGTACGATGAGAAACTCTTGAATAACGGGCAAAGATTGAGTCGGGGAATGTTCTTTCTCCCACGGACGATACTCCTGAATTAAAATATGAGCATTGTTGCCGCTCATCCCAAAAGAATGCAGTCCGGCAAGGCGCGGCTTGTCCGTTTTGTTCCAAGGCAATGTCTCGCTGGCCAAAACACAGGGCTGATTGTCTGTGTCCAGCGCGATATCCGCCCCAGAAAAACCAAGAATCTTGTGAATCCGCTCGGTTTCCAAACTACGAACGATCTTCAGCAGCGCCCCCAAAGCAGATGTAGATTCCACGTGCCCAATTAAAGGCTTGAGCGTACTAATTCGACAAAAGTGGAGATCCAAAGTCACGCCTCTAGCTTTGGCTAGCGATCGCAACGCCCGATTAAAGGCTTCCCACTCCGCCAAGTCGGAAAGACGATTCCCCATGCCCTGAGCTTCGATGTAGCTGACATCACGCGGGTTAATACCAGCTTCTTGATAGCATCGCTCGATCAAGTCTACATGACTCTCTATGTTCAAAGAAGCACTCGAAGTACCCCCTTGACCATTAAAGTTAACCGCCGTATTCGATATCAGCGCATAAATAAATAAAATCCGGCTTATTCCATCCCGACCCAAAACCAAGATCCACTCGTCCACCAGATAATATATCATTCATCGCCCACCACTCGACGATTTCAGCCGGATGGTGCAGAGGTAGGGAAATCCCGGCTGTTCTAAACCGAATCCTGGTGGTCTGCGGAATTAAATAGGATGCCATCACCGCCGAATTGGCGAAAATAGAGCCAAACTCGTAGAAGTGTCGTTCAGGTATGTAGATTGCCGTAAACCCGGCGCGATCGCCAAACACCGTGATGTCGCGCACGAATTCATATTTCTGCTTGTCCGTCACATCCTTCCTCACGTCGGAGAAAAACAGCAAGCTGAAGGAAATTTGGTTGTTACTTTCCTTTTTACAGTTTGCCGTCGGGGGCTGTAGACCGAGCAGTTCTTCGATGGAAGTAGTCATGCTTTTTACAACTTATACCTGAGTACTTAAGTGACGGCATAAACTCCAGTAACTGATCCCCAAGTCTCCTTTCCTGAACTTCGGGAAGAATGTTTACCGCCAGCAACTGGACAATAGAACCGTTTTGGGAATGTAACTCAGATACTCGATCTGCGGTTATGGTTTGAATTTGATCGGCACTTTCAATCCGCTGTGAGTAGATAGCCCCGACGACTTTGTAGTTATTATCGGATTTGGGCAACTCCAGCACTAAAATCCTCGCTTATGCTTCCAGACCCTGACAACTTTTGGGTCTGGTTACAATCGGATGTTGCAGTTCTGAACACCAATTTCCAAAAAGATCCCCGACTTCTTCAAGAAGTCGGGGATCTGAGCCTATCACTGGAGATGCTATATTATAAACTACCTTTAGGAGTTTCTGTGGCATTGGGACTTTCTGTGGTGCCAGGTTGTTTAGTATTAGAAACTTCTTTTGCAGGATTCTTCTGATTACCTTGATTGTCTACTTTCGGTAGTACTTGTTTTGCTATATTTTCAGCTGCTTGTTGAAATAAGGGTTCTATTTTCTTTCGCCAATATTGAGTATTGGGCAACTTTTCGGGGTGGTTTTGATAATCTAAAACTTTATCCCATTTGCCATCATCTATTGCTTTGCTGATCTCATTAGATAACGCCTCGGCTTTAGCCCAATCTTCTTGCCACTGGGCGATGACTTTGCGTGTCTCTTCAATATCAGAAGCAGCAGTTGTCGGAATGGATTTTAAAAGTGCGATCGCTCCAACGATATCTCCTGATTCATACTTGTTTTTTGCTTGTTCTAAAATCTGGGCACTGTTATCATTAGACTGCGATCGCTCTGATTTTCCATTACCGATAGTTGAGGCTTTTGATTTGTCTGATGATGAAGTTGCTACATCCTGAGATTTTGATTTTGGCTGGGGAATTGGTCGATTAGTAATTAAGGTAGCATCATCTATCGTCTTAGTTGCAATACCCTTTTCCCGCAGACAAGAAGCCCATTCTCCTTTATTGGCTATGACATCTGAGTGTGCCCAAGCCAAACGTCCAGATTTGAGTTTAACTTCAACCCAACCTCGTTTTGTTTGCTTGCCAGTCACCTCGAAGCTGGCATTATCACGAAGGGTTTGCAAAATATTGTCAGAATTTATTGAACTAGGTTCAGAACGAATATTAGAATTCCCTACGACAACAGCCGAGCATTTATTTGCTAAAGCAGTATCATTACCTGTAAAATTAGCAGCTAAATTTTTCAGATTTGGATATACATTTGCTACTACAGCAGCAGCGCCACCTGCCAACAATATGCCAATTAATATTGGCCATGGGTCGGATTTGCTAGAGTTCTGACGCACAGGTTTAGGTGGGACAGGATTTGGTGGTGCAACTGCAAGAGTTTGCTGGCGAGATACTGCTTGCGATCGGGGTTTAGTTGCCTGGTAGCTGGAATTTTGTGCAGATTCTTGAGGTGTGGAAAGTGCAGCTACAGGATTAATCGCGTCTTTACATGCTTGCAGTGCTTCTGTGGCGCTTTGGTAGCGGTCTTTGAAGTGATAACGCACCATCTTAGTCAACACTGCTGCTAGGCGATGGTTCACGGTTACTGAATGGCGCCAGATGATTTCCCCCGTTTCCGGGTCTTCTTGCAATTCTGTTGCCGGTAATCCTGTTAATGCTTGAATGGCAATAATCCCCAGGGAATAAATATCACTGTTGGGGCGGGGTTTACCTTGCCCTTGTTCTGTGGGCATATAGCCAGGAGTGCCAATAACCACTGTGGCAGAAGGTTGTCCGCCAACTGTTACCATTTGGGTACGCAGTTGCTTGACTGCCCCAAAGTCTACTAAAACTAATTTATTATCTGAGGCGCGACGGATAATATTATCTGGTTTGATGTCGCGGTGAATCACACCTTGCTGGTGGACAAATTCTAGAATGCCCAGAACTTCCTGCAACAGATGAATTACTTGGCTTTCAGTCCAACGCTTACCAGGTAAAAGTTCCTCAGCTAGGGTTTGTCCTTCAATATATTCTTGTACTAAATAGAATTCTTGGTTTTCGTCAAAGTAAGCTAGTAGCCTGGGTATCTGGTCATGATTGCCGAGTTTTTCTAAGGTTTCGGCTTCGCTGTTGAACAGACGCTTAGCTGTAGCAAAAACTCTGGGGTCAGTTCCGGGTTTGAGGTGCTTGACAACGCAAATAGGGTTACCTGGCCGCCTAGTATCTTCCGCAATATAGGTTTGACCAAATCCTCCCGTAGCGAGGACTCTAATTATTTGGTAACGATGGTCTAGTAGCTTGCCTATCATATTCCCTCCCCAGAGTTATCACCTAATTTTTGCGCTAGTAATAAATATCTCCAAATTTTCTTCAATGAAATCCGCTATCTTGAGAAAAGATTTAGATTAAAAACGCAGCTTTTTAATAAAGGCAGACTGTTTATTTCTCTGTTTAGTGCCCCTGTTTACTACCAATGCCACCTAAAATAACAAACTCAGTTGCATGGCAGCAGGCTGAAATCCTCATGCAACCTGCTTTCATTCGCGTTATCGACAATATCCGCAAACAGCTTGATGAGTCTTCTTGGACGGGAACTTACCATGATGTCCTGATTTGGCCGCCTAACACCACTGATGAAATCAAAGCATTGGTGACTCAACTGTTGCAAGCAATGGAAACTGCAACGCCCGAAGAAGCAGATGAAATCAGACAGACTTTGGCTCGTCTGCCGATGCCCCATCCAGGATACCATTTACTTTTGCAGCATCAACAGCAACAAGCGAGTATCGATTTGTGGGAGTTGTGTTATCAAGTGTGTTTTATTGAATACAACCCTGAGAAGGAAGCGGCTAATATTGATACTAGCTTAATTGATGAACTCGGTGAAGTGGATTGGCTGCGTTTGGATGCTAAGGCAAAGGAGTTAGTTGAAAAGGCGTTTGCCAGTTTACCTGAAAGTTGAGAAAATTAAGTGCGATGGTGTAACCGGCCGCCGCAGGCAATTTACAGAGCGATCGCCTAATTTTAGGGTTGAAAAAGGCTTTTTAGTCAGAGATCCTGATGGTCACGTTATGTGGATTATATAGAAGTAGTTTTCACAAAAGTGCTTCACTATTTCGGTTTACTGTCAAGTTGGTGCATTATTGAAATTACTCTCGACTTCTATAATCTTTGTTCCAATCCATTTGGCGATTGCTGGGACAATGGCGTTACCAAGGAGTCGCCCTCGGCGACCGTCCATCCTGGGGGAAATCCCATTAGCCTTTCCCACTCTGTCCACGTCAAGTTTCTCGCCACAGAGTATTGGTCGGTCTGAATGACCTCCTTGATGTCCTCCAGTTTGGGCACGTAACGTGGGGCAGATGCTTTTTGCCAGAGTGTACCCGAAGCCACCGCGACGTTGTACCACAAGCGGAGTGTCTCTGAGAGCGCTTTGACGAACGTTCGATCTAGCTTGCGTCCGGCTCGATTTTCGCGTCGCAGAATCCCAAGACAATTCGCTGCTGTCAGTAAAGATTCTATAGGCACACTCCGATCTAAAACTGGCAATAAAGAATATTCTGTCTCGGTTGTGAGGTATACCCGTATGGAGAGCGTTACACGATAACCATCCCCCCAAATACCCATTCTCTTGCAATGTGTCGATAACTGCCTCAAGGGCTGTTCCTTGCTCTGCTGAGAGTAAACCGGGCACATTTTCCAAGACCAACCACGTTGGCTGAACTTCTGCAACAAGTTCCATAAACCTGTAGAACAAGCTGCTTCGCTCTCCTGCAAGTCCTTGGCGATTTGTGTTTGCGTGACTGAGGTCTTGGCATGGCCATCCTGCACACCATAAGTCAGTGGCAGGGATAGTTGAAGATGAGAGGGTTCTGATGTCTGCATGGATGGGTACAAGAGGCCAGTGACGTTTCAAAATTTTCTGACAAAATTCATCTATTTCACATTGAAAAACAACCTGCATTCCTGCTTGTTCAAAACCGAGGTCAAAACCACCAATTCCTGCAAAAAATGAGGCAACACGTATCATAAAGTTCAATATAGCAAAGAAAAAATTAAACTACGAAATTTTCGACAATCTTTCATTAATTGTAGACGATAATCGTCTACATAAATAGATATCTTAGAGCTATAGCAATCCTAAATCAGTTGTGAAAAATTACACATAACGATAAGCTGGTCTAATTAGTATAAATAAGATGCATAATTGAGCAATGAAAGAATTGATAGATTTTATCCAAGGAAATCCAGACAAA